>Ga0209417_1000520_pt1 | contig 88993 bp, 151 predicted proteins | sample RifGroF2_FD_184002 | JGI IMG/M metagenome (GOLD analysis project Ga0209417, IMG submission 184002) | Groundwater microbial communities from Rifle, Colorado, USA - Groundwater F2 (SPAdes) (version 2) | ecosystem: Environmental > Aquatic > Deep subsurface > Groundwater | place: Rifle, Colorado... | reverse complement strand
TACATTAGTAAAAGTCCCTGCTGGGTCAGTACCCAATTCAGTTTCAATTGCAAGTAAAGCTCTCTTAATCTGTTTAATATACTCTGCACTTACAGATAAACGAATTGCCTCACCATTAGTATGACCAATAGAAAGGCTGCGCTCAACTGTAAAGGTCTTAGTAGCAGGTACTGATGATGTAGCAAAAACTACTTCACCAGTATTAAAAACAAGAAGGGTAGGAAGATTAATATTATCAATAGCCTCATCTACCTCAACAGTAGTATCGGCTAAACCCATATCAGTAGCCAGTGTTAAAGTAATCTGGTCAACAGGATTACCAAACAGGGTATCGTCGTCATCTAAGCTAGCTGGATAATTAACAGCACTTGGAATTGTCATTTGTTACTCCTATTAAAAGTCAACGCTTATTTTCAAGCGTACTTCTGATTTTTCTCCATTTGAATATGTTGCTATTACAGAAAGAACATGTTCACCTGTAACAGAAACAGGGCCTAATTGTACCTGAACAACATTGTCAACGATACCACCCACAACCGGAGTTGTTGGTGTACCGGAAGGTGGAATATGTGTAGCTGTGGCAGATGATACAGTAACTCCTGTCTGCAGGTCAAGTGTAAAGTCAACACCCCACTGACGTATTTCTGCTTTAGATTGGTGTTTATCTAGTATTATTATTTGAGACATTTCAACTCCAATTAATTATTAAAATGTTGGTCTTCTACAACTATATTGTTTCTATTAGCTTGCTCTACTATATCTACAATTGAAAAGTCAGGTGTAATTACTTGTCTCTTTATGGGCTTTATTACCCCCCTACCCTTAACCCTAACCCCATCCTGCTGACCAAGCAAAAATAGAGCGTGCATTATTTCCTCAAACCCTATTGTAATCTCACCAGTTACAGCATTAATATTGTAACTTGTGAGTGGTATGTACGACAAAAGTGCATCAACAAATTCTACACCAAAGCTACTCTTTATAGCTGACAAAAGTCTGTCAACATTGAATGTAGTACCCTGCCCACTAACAGTAACTGCACCAACAGCAGATAATAATAACCTATTGGATTTCAATCCAGTAGTAAGACCAGAAATAGATGTGTTATATTTACTTATGTTTAACATTCTGCTGGCTTGTAGCCCAGTGTCCTGTAAACCAAGGGACAGCTGAGACAACACTGCTGGCATATATCTTCCATAAGACAGCAAGTTATTTTGCATTGCTACTATGGCATTGTATACATCTGCAATAAGTGTTTGATTACCAAGCTTTAAAATACCAACAGCAATACCACTTAACACAAGAGAAAATACATCTGCTGTTAATACACGAGTCCTATCAAACAAAGATACTTTACCACTAATTAATACTGACACAGTTTCTGGGGATAGTTTTCTTCCAGCAAGTATGCCTGTACTAAGAGCATCAACCACAATGCCAGCCACGGTAGTAGCTAGTGCATAATCCCTTATAAAGGTACTATTTATTCCACTATAGGTATAGGTTTGTACAACCGCCTGCAGTAATCTGTCTGCATGTAGGCTGGTTGCTGGGTTGCTTGTTGAGAATGTGGTAACAGTAGGTGAAAATAGTCTAGCATAAATAAGTGCAGCATCAATAAGAGCCATTGATAGGGCATTAGTAGAGGCATTTAATATCGCCTCTGAGCTGAAAGATATACCAATTCCAGACACCAAGAAGTCTAATACTGCTGCCGTTAATATTTTTTGTTGCAGTAATTCTACTGCTTGACCAGCCATGGATAGCTCACCAGTATTTACTGATACCATTCTACCACGGAAAAGTCCAGTATTAATTCCAGATAATGATAAAGATAAACTATCAATAGTTGTTAATAATCCACGATAAAAATCAAGTTGTTTTCCAGAAAGGTTTGTAGCATTTACTGTAGTAGTTAGTTGATAGGTGCGTGAAAGTAGATTATTAATTCCTTGCACAGAAAAAGCCCCAACACCAGCATCAATAGCTTTACCAATAGCAAACAGTAAAGCACTACCAGACATACTGAAAGTTGTAATATTGGCATTAAAAGTTTTATTGTGTAATAATTCACTGACTATTCCATTCAATGTCAGTGCACCAACAACAGCATTAAGAGGATGATTATTAATTAGTTGTGGAGGAATACCAACCAACTCGATGTTAAGAACGTCTGTAGACAGGTATTTATTATACAAATAACTATTAGATATACCAGAAAGTGATGCCTCATATAGCTCGGCACTAATTAATGCTGAACGAAGTAACTCTATTGTTTTTCCATCATGTACAATAGTACCAACATTAGTGTTTAACTTAGAGTTCTTTGCAAATTCAGAGCTTTTTAAAGACAATATTAACTCTAACACAGCTGTTGGTATTGCCCGCTGTGTAGTAAATATACTAGATACTGGGTCTATTAAAAAGCTGCCGGTTGTTATATCAAAAAGTATACCTTTATTAAAGGATACAACTTTACCATCTAAGGTATATTCCTTGTTTGGTGTGGCATCAAGCTTACGACCATATAGTAGTGAGACACCAATACCAGATAGAGACAGGGCTTTATTTGGTGTGGCATCTAATGGTGTATGTCCAGTATCTGCTAAATCAAAAGAGTATACGGATGACCACTCCCCAAAAGTATTGCTCCCGAAAGGGTCTTTTGCTCTTACTCTCCAATAATAGGTATCTGGTACTGTTAAGTCTGATTGTACAGTATAAGTCTGTTCAACACCAGAGGCTGTCGGGTGTGAAGCTCCAGCTGAAAAACCTGTATGCTCATCTGACACAGCACTAATAATAGTACCAACACTACAAAAACTTAGCAATTTAGTACTTGAAGTATAGGTTTGAACACCATTACTAAAATTGTCTGCTGAACGAAAAAGAGATGCTACACTAGTAGTCCACGCTGTTGTGGATTCAATAGACCCACTAGTGTAGTATATTCCCAAAATATCTCCAACTTCTGCAGTAATACTTAAACCTGTGAATCTCTGTTTACTTCCAGCAGTAACAGTCCCTAATGAGGCAAAACTTCTACACTGCCAACTTGTTCCACTTCCATAAAAAGTTCCAACTTTAACACCTGTCATCTCAAGAGCAGCAAAAATTTCTACGACTGTTATTGTTCCAGCAGTTGATACAGGATTAATGGTATTTAATCTTGTTAGTGATGCACTTGACGTTGTATCACCATCTATTGCTGGAGAACCAGTAACAACACCAAGACTATCAAAAGTATTAACAGTATCAACCTGTATTTCATAATCAATTGTATCTCCTGATACTGTTAAAGTATTCCACAATATACCTTCCCCTATATTATCCCTGAATACATAGTCTATATATGTATCTGTATCTGTACCAGTAAATTTTAAATCTGGGGTAGTATCGGTAATCTCTTGTGTATTTGTAGGAGTATTTAAAGCTACTGTAGGACGAGCATTAAAATTTGCATATGTAGACCATCTAGCTCTTGCATAACTAAGTGTGCCTGTTTCTAAAACAGTTTTTGTAGACCAGTTTACTCCACCGTCTGTTGAAACCTGATATACAATATCCTGTGCACTATCTGTATAAAAAAGATATAGTCCTGAACTTCTCCACAGTATTGAGGGGTCACCACCACTATTAGTGGTTAGTCTCTGAGTAGTTCCATTATAGACCATTACTTTTCCATCACTGTCCAGTCCAGCAACGTAAATATTATTTAAATTATCTACACAAATAGAAGTCCTACCAGAATTAAGAGCAGAAGTATCTAAGACTATCAAAGTAAATGAAGTGGCATCATTTAAATTTCCAACAGCTCTACAAAGTTCAGAGTTTTCAGAATTTGTATAAGAGATAACAGGTATATTTTCATTTGTAATAGCTATATCTGGATAAGTACAGTCTAGATTTGATGTTTGTCCTTCAACTTCAACACCCGAAGTATTCCAAGCTCCACCTATTCTGTTATTATATCTAACAACCTTACCAAGTGAGCCTGCGTTAGCTTCCACACCCACATAAGCTATATGAGGAATATCATTACTATCAATGGCAATTGCTGTATACAGCGTAACAATAGAAATAGATTGAACGCCTAAGTCAGCATTTATTGTTTCAGCACCAGCAAATACATCTGTGTTTGTATTAAAAGTTATATATTCCAAATCATCAGATTTAGAAATATATTCCATAAAAACTATATGAATAATTCCAGTAGAGTCAATAGCGGCAGACACTGACCCATAGGTAGTAGCATCGGGGTTATTGGCAGTATCTTGTTCTGTCCAAGAAGTTGGGGTTGAAGAATTTCCTTTCCATACTTCTATAGAACCATCAGTAGCATCAACAAGAACTACATATGGAATACCAGCAGATGTTCTTACACATACACGGTTTCCATTATCAATATTATTATTGTTTGCACTAGTTACTTGCACAGCAGCCATTATTACTTCCTATAAATTGTTGCCATTTTATCAGCATTTACAAAAATAGTACCTTTTTTCCAAGCAAAGGTATCTACAAAGGTTTGTATTGGCATAACATTGTAATACAGGGGGTTATCTCCCTCCCAAACAGAGTGAACTTGTTGAACTGCAATTCTATTCATCTGTGTTACCATACTGGTAATTTCAGCATTGGTAAAACAGGATAGAGTTCTCCTTGAAAATAATAAAGCAAATTCTCTATTAGAATAGTTAGATAGATAAGTTCTGGCATCTGCTACTGTTAAGTATGGTTTAATGTCTTCCCTAGCACAACTTATTGCATATTCTGAAACATCAATACCGTAAGCATTTACCCCCAAATCTCTTAAGGCCTCTACAATAAACCCTTTAGCACAACCAATTTCCAATACTTTTTTATTTTGAAGAGAGTGGTCAATATTATATCTCAGTGCCATGTCTTTCCAAAATTCTCCAGTAGATTGTTCTGCTGGAACATAATCACTACTCACTCTTTGCCACCTATTATAAACAGTATAGCCAGCATTATGTGAAAGAGTTGCTAGTCTCCCATCAAAATAACTTATATCATATTCACTAGGCTGTAATACAGGCATGTCTTATCTCCAAAATTCTATTTTATATGAAATTCTCCGCAAAGCTTGTGACTATGCGGAGAATAGTATAGTACTTTCCTACTAGGTTTTATGATTACTATACATATACATAATAATTATGTTATAGTAAGCACACCGTTAGCATCATCAAAGTTAATAGTAAGTGTTTCACCAGTCAACAAGGTAATGCTTGAACCATAATCATAATACCCTATTAGTGGGTCTGCTGGTGAAGTAGGAGTATCATTATAGAGAATAATATACCTAAATGGCCCAACTGAGCCACCTGAGGCTGTCAAAACCAAGTCAGCTAGAGTTAACTTGTATACACCACCCGTTTGTACAGAACCAGATATTGTTGGAACACGGGCTGAACAGTTTGCATAAGACACTTGTGATGTCAAATCTGCTAAAACTGCATCAAGTGATGCACTTGGTGCATCATTAGATAAGGCAATTGTTAAAGCATCTGCCCCCAAGTTATGAACCTTTTCAGCCAAATGTTCAGTAAAAGCTTCAAATTTTACAAAAGCTGCCATTATAATCCTCCGAGAATTATTTAATAAAAATCAAGTTATTGAGGAATAATCCTCAGTCAGTATCTACAATCATTTTATTACATAGTTGGACATAATTTAATTATATTATATTAATAATATTTGGTATAAAAGATGGTTTAGCATAGATAACAAAAGCACTCATCCCAATCCACGATGTTCCAGAAAGGGTAAATCCCATGGTTTCTGTTTCTGCTGTATGTTGCATATATGAACAACTAGAACCAGCAAAGTTTCCTCTATATTCTGTGAGGTCTATTTGTGGGCTGTCACCAGTTGACCCAACATTATTATAAGACCCCATTTGTAAAAAGGATACACCGTTCCTTGTATTTAAACCAGTCATTGTGACATGTGGAGTAGTATCCGTTGCCTCATCAGTCATTGAGCTTACTGCAGAAAAAGTATTACTTCGGTCTTCGCCAGACCAATATGTAATAGTAAATGCTCTATACCCACCAGAGGTAGTTAAAGCAAAAGGAACTGAACCTATTGGTGGGTCAAACATATAAAATACATGAGTAAAACCATGATTTTGTGGTATAGACAAACTTCTATATAAATAGGTATCATATATAGAAACACCATTAACAGTCATACCAGTTATCTGACCCATAGCATGAACAATTAATAATGTTGTACCAGAAGGTATAACTATTGTTTTGCTGCTTGAGTTATATGCACCGTCGTGAGACAATAAACTTATTGGCATGTATTCTCTTTCATTAAGGTAACTGAAAACCAAAAGTAACTATAAGCCCTTTAGGAGCTGTAGTGCTTTTAGCATCAACATCTATTCTAAGTAAATCATAAGCAGCAACATCATCATAAGTACCATTTATCACGGCTGGTGTTACCGCTGTATCAGAACCAGTCTCGGCAGAGTCAATTGTTATCTTTGTTGACAACATATCAACGGCATCAGTTACATTAGCAATCTGAATATCTGTAGTATTTGTTGTTCCTGCTGTAATTACTTTTGCATGAACACTTACTAAATTCATACCAGCCAGAGCAGGAGGCACAACAAAATATGCTTTACCATCACCAGTTTCTATGTCACTTGTTGCCAAAAATACAGCTATCTGAGCATATCTAATACCAAGATTACTGCCGGCTAAGGAGTCTGGACTAATCGCCCTTCCAGTGTCTGTTCCAGTATCTATCTCAGATGCTATGGCTATTTCTACTTTACCAGCCACAGTTGTGCTTGCAGCAGGGGTTGGAACATTAACACCAGCATCTGCCAAAGCAAGGGGTGTTGCAAATTTAGTATTGTTTGTACCAGCTGTAACTTCTGCGCCTGTGGCGGCAGAAGATGGTGTTAATGCCATATCACTCTCGTATGCACCATCCTTAACACGAACATGCACAGCCTGTGATGTGTCATCAAAGTATAAGTTTGCATAACCATCAACGTATGCTGGTGGAGAAACAACAATACCTAAAGCAAATTGGTCTGATGAAATACCATTGTCATCTAGTGATGTACTGCCGCCGGCTGTCTTAATCTGTAAACCATTGATAGCATCATACATAAAGTATCTATTAACATCACCAACACCAATACCATATTCGTCTGTTGCTATTCCAAGAAAGTTAGCTAGCCTTCCAATACGAACAACATCCTCTAATTGATTATAATCTGCACCAAACCTACGAGTAACAGCAAAATATGGGCCATAGTTACGGTCTCCCTCAATGGTCATAAAACCACCGAGAGCAGAGTAACTACCACCACCGAAACCGAGTGCTCCGAACCCGTTGTCTGGGTCACTGAACAGAGAGACCGCTTCAACGCTGGTAGCAGTACCCTTGCGAACAGCTGTCTCGCCAACATAGTGGATAGCCCCACCTATACCTTCTAGGTCACGGGATACAATATATTCAAAGTTATCCCCAACAATAACAGGGTCACTTAATATTTGAATCCATTCACTCCTATCACCCTGTATAAACTGAACAAAGTCATTCCTTAAGAATGAGTCTTCTTTAAAATATACTGTTGTTGTTGTTGCATCTATCTCTACTGCTACTACAGCACCATCTGTGAATATCTGCCGACCTGACACAGCGCTGGCTAGAAGTTTCTGATATACAACAGAAGTAATTCTACCACGAACATTTACATTTCCAAATTCAGCAAACCCACTTTCATCTAAGTGCCAACCCTTCTGTTCGGCAACATAGTTATTACTTTCTAGGTTACCATAGATGTTAGCCCCGTGAATTGTTGTAGTACCATCAGTAGAAATTCTAAATGGGGCTGTGGCAGCAGTTTCGTTGCCAGCCCACATTCTATAATTTGGGTCAGTAGCACTTAGTGTAACAGAAATATCTCCACGACCAACCTTTAAATAAGAAGTTGGTGTGTTATCATCATACAGTAATATAGCAGGTTCTGTAGCAATTACTTCACCGAGCTCAAGAGATGCTTTATCTGCATCGGCATACATTGATAAGTTATGTGGAACGGCTGTGAATTTCTTTTCATCTGGTAAGAACATCCAACCTGCTGACCTGTCAACAAGGTGAGTAAACATCCAGTCACCAGTGATGATTTCATCCTGAGCACGTTGAGCATAGTGTGGGTGGTCATCTGCGTCCAAAGATAACAAGTCGCCATGGGTTACTTTGCCACCACTGCCAGCAACGCCAGTGTGGACATGTGTACTTAGGTCAATACCATCAATGGTAGCTCCTGCTATAACGGCCATGCTACCATTAAGTTGTCGTGTACCATCAATTAATAGTGCTTCGGCATATACAGAAGATGGATACTGAGCATTCACATCAAGAGCTAGTAATGTTTCTGCAACAGGTAATGCAGATGCTCCAAAACCCTGTACAGTTTCAGCATCAAGGGTTTCTCCACCACCACCACCAACGTCTACTACAATTTCACGTGCATAAATAGTGTCCCACCTCTGAGTAGGAGAACCAAGATTATAATCCTCTGTAGTGGATGGTAATATATGACCAGTTACAGCTCCACCATCTTTTGATAGGAAGTATGCTTTTAGTTGATTAATCTCTGCTGTACTAATTGTCATAATTATCTCACAGCGGCACTACTCATGCCAAGACGTGCCATTAGAATATCCATAGCTAGATTCTTGCGCCCAATCTCAAGAGACACAGAGTTTTTGTCTGCATTATATTGTGTTCTGCTTATAAATGCCATGGCTGAATCAGCACCACCACCACCGTCAACCAGTTGTGACACTGTTGCATCATAGTCATTTACTCTTAATTGCTGTCCTGCTCTAATCATGTATGGATAATCTCTACCACCAGCTTTGTTATACACACTGCCGGCAACACCTAACGTAGACGACTGTGTTGGTCTTGCATAACTGTTAATAGCAAGAGCACCCATAACAAGAGCAATATCTTCAAACGCTGCTCCGATATTAAGGCTACCCTCACGAGTACCAAATAATTTTTGACTTGTAAGGTCTTCAAACCACCCAGTAAATGTAGCCCCAATATATGGGTCGTCATACAATACCTGTATTTTATTAAATAGGTCTTTACGAGAACGGCTTAGTGATAGTCCAGAGCTATCAATAAAGTCTGCTGTCCTAACCTGCCAGTCTGGTTCATCACTAACTAGAGGTTCTGCAATTAGATAAGCTCTCCTATTTTCCCATATAGCAAAGTATAGTGGTACAGGATTAATACCATCATCACCAAACTTCAACACAGCCTCTATTGCATCTTTTAATTTTGCCTCACCAGTGAAATCTTGTGGGGCAACATTTGTAGTTGTTACTTTTATTTGTGTTACATCAGTAGACCACTTAGTTGCTAATTGAACGGTCTCTGTTACAATCTCACTAATTGATTTTGCTGTAGAGGCAGGATATATTATTCCATGAAACAAGTCATTAGAGTGGGCATAATATCCTACTATGTTCACCTTAACACCGTTGGCAGCAGCATCCGTGTTGTCAATGTAGCCTTCATACACACGCCTGCCTAAGTGGTCAAAAATAACAACATGGTATCCTAAGTAGTCTCGATACCATCTAACAGCATTCCAGCCACCTACGTGTACTGTAAATGAGCCAACGCCAAAACCACCACTCATAATGGTCTCAAACTGTAGACCACTATGTAGGCTGGTGGCTTCAACGAAGCTTTCAGGTGACTCATCATAAGAGCTGTAAATTGCAATTATTAGATTCATAATTTATGACATTGTGTTGAATACAGGAATAGTATAAACTTGTACCTTAAGTTGTCTTGTAATGTCAGAAGTTTTGGCTGTTCCTTCCATCAAGAAATATATACGCTGCTTTACATTTGGGACTAATCTAAGTCTTGGCATAAGACCAAAAGGTAAGCCTGTTTTCTTGGAAGATGAGTTAATGTGGTAAACGGTATCTGTCCAGCCATCATCTACAACATAGTCAAATTGAGTAGCACCAGTATTTCTAAAATCAATTACCCTATACCCACCATCTTGTGGCATAAGGCACAAGTAATCTAAGGCTATTGTTGTTGTTCCTGCAGTAGCCCTTACTCCTTGGATTTCAATGGTAAGCCCAGCAATATCCGTAAGCGAGCCAACAAGCCAAGGTGGTAGAAAGAATGTCCCAAAGTCAAAGAGTTCTGTTGTTGAGTCAAGAGGTCTTCTCCACTCACCTTCATACATAACTGCAGAACCATACAAGATACGCACTCTGTAGTTGGCGGCATTGTCCCAGTGTGTAGATAATTTAGCCCTGCCAAATATTCTAAACGGGCCTTTCGTAGCTTCTGTTTGTGCATTAGTTAATCCCCACTGTATTAGTGCTTGTTCTGTTGTACCAGAAAACACTAAGTTAGTATATGTATCACCAGACGCATCGTCCGGCTGTGAAGTAGGAGTAGCCGAAGCTATTACAAACGTAGCATCATCATCTTCAAGAGTGTGTACAAAAGTCTGGTCTCCCTTACGAACACCCATATAAATCTTTGATGTCTTTTCTGCCTCTCCTGACTCTGCTTTTAAAATTAATTTAGTAAGAGCTGGGTAATCACCATCAACATCAGCTGCATCAATTTCTATCCAGTTTTGGTGGGTAGCTCCGTCATTGTGATTAAAGACAACCACACCTCCGGTAACTTTAGCTGTAGCTGTATTAGACACGCCTATCTCTGTTGGAGACCCACTCACAGGGGATGTCTTATAAGTAAATGGAAACACTGTCAATGATAATTCCATATCAAAGATAATATATTCCCCGCTTGAGTTTGTCTGATGCACTTGGTCTACAGACATAACATCTTTAGGCCAGTTTATTTCACCATCAATAACCTCAAAATATGTAGTTGTGGAAGAGCCATCCCAAGCATACTGTAGTTCAACCCTAGTACCAACCTGTTCTATAGAACGATTTCTTGCATTTTCAATAATTCTTTCTATGGCACTTACCTTATCACCAACAGAATCACGTGATGAACCTGTAACCCTGAATACAATATTAATCTCCCTGTTATTAAATGTGGATGCAACAAGACTAGAACCACTAACATAAATAGAATCACCACCCCATATTTGTTTCTTCTTTGGGGCAGAAATAGTTAGACCACCATCAGCAAGACTATATCCTGCTGCCTTGCTGATGAAGTCTATTGTTGTTGTACCATCATATAGTTTTAAAATAAACGCCATAGTTACTCCTAGTATCCGTTTCGTGCTCTAGCATTTTGTTCTAACATGCGTTGCACAGCAGCAGCAATTGCATCAATATCTTCACTACTACGAACTGCATCACGATGAACATTAATTGTTGAACCATTATTATAGTTAGATGTACCGCCGCCAGCAAGTAGCGGGTCAAGTGGTGAGAAACCCATGGCTAATGACATCATACTTGCCTCAACATCTCCACCAAATTTACGTTCTCCAGCATCAACACCACCTGCAAAACCTTCGGCTGTGTAAGCACCAATTTTAGCAAATACCTTAGAAGGTGAACTAATACCAAGAAGTTTCTTTGCTGCATCAATAGCACTTTGTACAGCCCCAACAACAGAACTTATGATGGCTTGTACCTTCTTGTGAATACCATCACTTAAACCAGACATCAGGTCTGAACCAACAGACACAAACCTATTTCTAAAGGCAATTAATCCTTGTATCATATTGTTCATGTATGTATTAAAAGCTGTTGGAATAGCCCTAATTTTATTAACAAGATTATCAAAGAATTCTTTTCCAGCACTACCAGCTTTTGCTACCAAATTAGACAGTAATGATATTACTGATGAAACCATACCAGTAATATACCCTAGAATAGTTCCAACCAGTGTTTGTACCACTGCTGCTATAGTAGCCCAAATACCACTAAATACAGTGCCGAGACCACTAAACATTGTCTTTAAACCATTTATGGCATTTGTAAAATCTCCAGTAAATATTCCAACAATAAACCCTACAACTGCCGCAACAAGACCCTGAATAAATTGTATCACACCAGTAAATATTTGTATGATACCAGATATAACATTTACTATACCAGTAATAAAGTTAACAACACCTGTTACTATTCCTGTTATTGTTGATATAAAACCAACAACAAAAGCCCCAAGTAAGAAAACTAAAACCTTACCCACTATACCTGCTACTATACCAATCACCATTCCAAGTGTCTCAAACATTGGCATAGCCGGAGCAAGAGCCATCATTAATCCATCCCAAGCAATAGCTAAAGTTTCTAGTGCTGGAATTAAACCAGTAGTAAAAGCTTCCTTTATGGGTAACAAAGCTTCACCAAGAGTAACCAACCATTCTGGTGTTTTTATCTCTGGGAATTTAAATTCAGGCATTTTAAATGCACCAAAGAAATCAGTAATCTTTGTCTTCCATAATGGTATTGTCTCATTAAAGAAAGTGTAGGCTGGAGCTAACTTTCCACCAGCAGCAAACACGTTAAGAAACTCTTCTGGAAGAATTGCTTCACCGTTTTCATTTACCATAAATTCAGCAGGAACTTCTAAAGGCTTACCAGTAATTCCTGCAACAAAGGCATCCCATAAAGCCTGACCCTTTGAGAAGCGAAGAACAACATCAAACGCAGGTAGCTCTATACCAGATAAATCTGGCTTAAGATTTCCACCACCTGCTTTAATATCAAAACCAACATCACCCATCTTGAAATCACTCATCTTATCCAAGATGTCAGCAATCCTTGAGAAGAGGTCTGCTTGTTCCTGCACAGCGGCAATCATTTCCTTTTGCCACTTCATCTGTTCTTCTAATACAGAAGCTTGTTCATCAAGAACGGTTTTCTCTTTTTCAATTTCTCTGAGAGATGTATCTCTTCCAGCCATAGCATTACGGATAGCCTCGGCTTTTTCAAGAGCACTGGCACTTGATGAACCAATACCCTCAATAGCACTCTCATAGCTCTTAAGAGTGTTCTTACGTCTTTCTTCTAGGTCGGCAAGCCTTTGCTGTACAGCATTATACTCGACCCATAACTTAATTAAGTCCTTAACGTCCTGTGTTAAGTAACCAATACCATTTAAGGCTTCATCAATCATGCTGTCACTTATTGTACCAGTCTTGTTAAAACCGTCAATAAGCTTTGCCAGAACCTCACGAGCTTTGGCAACCTTCTTTAATACACTATCCATAAGGTCATCATCAATACCACGAGTAAGCTCTTGCTCAATTATCTTACCTATATCACTAAGAACAGAGAAATCAGCCAGCTTGAACCCACGTAGATAAGATGCCATGAGAGCAACACCCCACTTATCAATAGTAGATAGTGGGCCTGTAGTAGGAGGAGAGTGTGCCTCAAAGAAGCTGGCAATAGTATTAGCTACCCAGTTAACAACCTTTACAATATACTTTATTGCTCCAGCAAGGAAACCGTTGGCATAGGAAGCAGCTAACTTAGTACCCCAGTTGGCTGCGGAATCTGCCAACTTCCTAAATACATTAGCAATAGCATTACCAAACTGTGGGAATATCTTGGCAACAGCTATAAAAGCAGCACCAACAGCTAGGATAGCTGCAGGCCAGCCCTGTAAGAAAGCAAAAAAGCCTGCACCACGAGCAATCCCAAGAATAAGTGCTTGTATAAACTCACTAAACTTACCAACAACAAGAAATATTCCCTTCCCAAGTGTTACAAAACCGCTAGCTATAAGGGTAACACCGTGAAGTATCTGACCAATGAACATTAATAGAGGCCCAATTACAATAATTAATAGGGCAACAGCTACAGCTGTCATTTTTTGAGATTGTGTAAAAGTATTAAACCATTTTACAGCAGACCTAATAGCAGGTACTAGCATCTGCACGAAGTTATTAATTAATGGAAGCAGTGTTTCACCAAGAGTAATTGCTGCATCAGACAGATTATTCTTAAGCATGCCGAGCTGCGCCTGTGTAGTGGTCATGGCACGGTTATAGTCAGTTATTAATGATGTGGCATTATCCCACTCATCATTAGCCATCTGCATATATCTTGTTAAAAGCTCTACGTTGCTTGACAGTGCCGCCACAGCCCTACCACCACGGAGGTCAAATGTATCCATGAGGGTAAGTAAGTCTTTTGCGTTGTTATCTGATTCTCTAGCAGCCTTCATAAGGTCAAACAATACATCCATAGGATTATTGTTAATCTTATCTTGAACATCTGCTATAGTATCGTAGCCTTCGTACACTTCTCTAAGAACTTCTGAAATTTTTCCAGCATTCTTTGCCAGCTTAACAAACATGTTCTTTAAAGCTGTTCCGGCTTCATCAGCAGAGAAACCCAAGCTGACTAATGCAGCACCCAATGCAGCAATAGTTCCTGATGTCTTAGCATTTTGTCCATCTAGCATACCAAGAACACTAGCAACACCTGCAAAGTCTGTCATAGACTTCATAATCTCATCTGCATTAGCAGATGACTCTTTAGCAAGCACGCTGACTACGTTGCCAAGTTTCCAGACAGCTCCGGCTGCATCTTTTAGATTCCAACCAAAAGCATTTGCAATTTTAATCATAGAGTTGGCAACACTATCCGCTTTTGAATCTGTAGCAACTGCCATCATATCAAATATCTTTGTGTATATCAACAACTCATTAGCTGTAGTAACACCAGCCTGACCAAGAACTTCCATAACACCTGTCAATTCAGATATAGGTGTCTTAGTTTGGTTTGCATATTCCCGTAATGCACCACCCAGAGACCTTATTGCCTCTGCATTTAATCCTGTTGTTCTACCAACATTAGTCATCTGTGCTTCAAAGTTAACAGCAGCAGAACCAAGTTGCTTAAAGAAAGCAATTAAAGGAACTGTTACAAAGAACATCATAGAACGACCGATGTTTGTAAAACCTTGTAACATTACTCTTAAACTATTTATAACAGTTAAAGCACCGGAGGAGAATTTAGCAAAACCAGCAGCAGTCTTTTGAAGACCAGTAGTAAACGACACAAGTCCTCTAACTGTTGATAAAAGACCAGATTGGAAAGCAGTAAGTTTAGAAGTAGCTGATACAACAGTGGATGCCACCTGATTAACTTGTGAACTAGATGTTTGACTACCAACACCAATATTCTTTAAAGCCTTACTGGCTTGTATTGCCGCTACAGCAAAACCAATAGAACCACCCTTGACAGTATCAAGGGTAGTTTTAAGTTTAATTAAATTTTTTTCTGCTTTAGCTGATGCAGTAGTAAGACTTTTCTCAAGTGTATCAGCCCGTCTGGCAATTTGGTTAATAGTCTTTAATATACTACTAGCCTCACCCATAAACTTGACTGTTACTGTTGTTTTATTTGACATTTATTTATTCCTACTTGGATATTTTGGCATCTTCATAAAGTGGGTGGTTTTTGGTTTCACCTGCATCAAGCATAACAACGACTTCACCTGACTTTACCTTACCACGTAATCCTGCAAGATTGCTCCCAGCCTGACTCTTTATCCAAGGAAGGGCACTAGCTAATTGCTTATTTAGCTTCTTAACATAATCTCCTAATGATTTACCTGTCTTCTTGTCCATTGCTGTTCTGGCAGCAGGAACAATAGATAAATACATTTGATATTTATTTATTCTGTCCTCTGTTAGTAGCTTCCAACACTCTTCTACCCATTTGATAGACATACGCTCTACATGGTCTAGTATGTCATCATCCGTAAACCCATATGCTACTCGGATTTCGTGGAGGACTCTGTACCCGTACCTTTTGTAGAGGAGCTTGAGGAGAAAAAACGGTCAAGCAATTTCTTAATTGCTGGCTGCTGTTCATAAATGGCCATCACAGCCTCTACTAGGATTGCCACATCAAAGTCCACTTCGGCAACTTCTTTTGTACAACCAATAGCAAGGATGAACAAATCAACCAAAGCATCTTCATCAAGACCACCAATGAAACCTAGAATAAACTCAAGACCACTGCCAATTCCATCTGTCTCAATCTTGCCAAGTGCATTAGAACCATACTTAGATAGCCAAGACATAAGACCAGCAACCTGACGTGCCTGTGCTCTACCAGTCTTAACTACTGGATATTCAACACCACCAACTACTACAAAACTTTTTTCTTCCATTACATCTCTCCAATTTTTTATAAAATAAAACCTCAGACTCCATAATAGAAATCTGAGGTTTGAGTTACAGAGTTATAGGTGATTACGAAACTCTTGACAGAGCACCCTGACCTTCAAAGTCAACATTCAATGTTGAGAAGTCATCAGTGTTTGTGCCGTGTTCAACAGAAGTCAAAACGGCGCTGCCTGTCCAGTATTTTGTAAGGTCTGCACGAGTGTCATAGAACCTAATTTGAATAGTTGCACCTGCCATAACGGTATCAAAGATAACGTCATTTGCATCGTCGTAGTAACCACTAAGGCTACCACTCCAACTCATCCAAGTTCTGTTCTTTTCAATCCACGCATCTGCAAGAGAAGCAACAAAAATTTTGTGCTCCGCTGTGTCCACGTTAATAGAGATTGAAAACTCATTACGTTCAGAGATTTCGCTCCAAACACTACCACCATCTGTAGAGATTTCTACTTTTGCATCAATACCAACAATTGCTGACATTTGTTATTCTCCTAATTTATTATTTTCCTCCTCTGCTCACACACAGAATGGTCTCAAAGATTTTTATTTTTCACATGATTATCTGATTGTCTTCTCACATTACTTCAATCATTTTTGTTAAGAATATGCTAGCTTTTTCTGAATACTGCATACCCGTTTTCGTCGTCTAAGCGAACAAGTTTACTCAGCAAACTGTGGCTGGCTAGTGACTGTGGTACATATAGCTTACCTATATCCCTTTCTACTAATCTGCCTGTTCGGATTTCATACACCCGCTTCACAGCCTCGATGCACCAACTTAAGCAATCTGAGATTTGTGCTTCAACCATATTAACAGGCTCAAACAAAATGCTCTTATAGAAAAAGTGTCTCCTACTATTAGCATTTCTGTTCCACACCGAAAACATCTTCCTGTCCATAACAAACTCTACAGTGGGTGCTACAGGTGAAATAACAGTCTCGACTGTTACAGATGCTTTAGTCTTTTTTGGAATAACTTCTTCCTCAGTAAAAGAAAACTCAGGAATTTCCTCGGCATCTTCTGGCAAAAAGGGAATTAACAATTCCTCTTCTTGACCCTCTTCATCAATATCAATTTTCTTTTTTGGCATTTTAATCTCCTTATCTATCTATTACTTCAACAATAAATGGTAACCAGTAAAAAGGTGTATCATTAACAGCACCACGTTCTGGTCTACCAATATCTGTAAACATTGCTTTCGGTGTTAGTCCACCAAGAGTATGATTTCCACTAGAAAATGTTGTATGTAATAGTCCAATAATATCCCTTAGGTCACTATCTATGCTATCACTTAGCTTTATTAAAAACATTCCAAGTATCGACCAAGACCATACAGCATGACTCATTGGCTGTCTTACTGTTTCCTCTCCACCATTGTAATCCAGAACACAGCCAAACCTACCATTAGTAGTAAAGATAACTTCTAGTAGTTTATCTATGTCACTGATTACACAGGTTTCATTTGTAAGAAACTCTGGAAGAGTTGATATTATTTGTTGCCTAACTGCTTCTTCAAGAACAGCATATCCAACTGTCATAATGTCTCCTATTTCTGTCCGCCTGTAGTAATATACATGCTACTAGCACCAGTTCCTCTCCTGCCTAAATAACTTGCTACTGCTCCACCAAGCTTGTCACTAGCATTTCTCATTTGTGCTTGAAAGCTATGTGTACTTTTTAAAACAAATCTTATGTAATCAAAATATGACTTACCGGTTTTCTGCATCCACCAACTTCCAGCCCGATTTGTTCCTTGAGCATATAAAGCACTTCTTATTCTATAGAGTGCTGCATTAGCCTCATCTTTTCTTGATTTAGACCTACCATATATCTTACCCCTCTTACTAGAGCTTTGTATAAAAGACATTTTGTCTCTATTTCTATCATCTGTTGATTGCGTTTTACCTAAAGATAGGCCCTTTCTTGCCGCCCATAAACGCAAGTCCTTAATATCTGGATAGGCTCTCTTACCAATACCGCCTCTAATATACCAGTTGGCTGCTTGTGAATTATCACCTTCATATATTTCCCATGCAAAAGAGCTCTGGTCTGTCCTAACCCCCCTAATAAAAAGGTTCTCGGAAGATGTATTGCTTGCACCAATTTTATATTCACCAGATTTGCTGATTGATTTCTGCATTCTTTTCAGAGCATACTCAGCAACAGGGCGTAATTTCTTTTCAGTTAACCTACTTAAATCAATTGGTGATTTAATCTTATCATACCAATCATCATAACCATCAGTAAGGCTTATACTAAATATCTTATTGTCTGCCATTACACTTTAGCCCTCACAGCTGGTCTGCGAAGAGTCTCTATCATAATCTTATTTAACTGGGAAATTAGACCTCTCTGTGTAACCTGAGACTTCTCTCCACCTTTCTGCTCAACATCTGACCATTTGATACTACTATCAGAACCGAGTTTGCGCCTGTGCTGTAACATAGCTATAATCATAGATGCAGCACAAAAATTAACATTGTAAGGAACATCAGCTACAAGCTGCCCGCTTGTATAAGATACTTGAATATTTAATTCTCCAGCTGGAAATACTTGACCAATCAATGCAATATAGGTTGGAAAGATAACGTAATCACTTGAGCTTAATTCTAATAAACCACCAGTTGTTTCTGTTGTGTTTCCAACCAGAATACTTTGAACAGATATAATGGGTGTATTCTTTAGACGAAGAACAAAAGTACCATCACCATTATAGTACTCATTAGTTATAATCTGAGATATACCCAAATATTTCTGCCCCATATATTGTTGAATAAGAGACTCAGCAAAATTAGACCACTGGTCTTTAAGCTCTCCCTCAAGCACAGGATATAGTGCCATGACATCTTCTTTACTACATAACTTCCATGCCATATTATTCTCCTAAGTACAAACTTGAACCAAATCCCTAGCTACTACAATCATTTACTGGTATAAAAACAAAGAGTGGGCATTAAGCCCACTCCAAGTTTTATTTATATAAGAGGCTTATTAGGCCAATTTTGCGTGGCGGATTACTGACACTAGGTTTGGATGAACCAAACGAAGAGCAGCGTAGGATTTCAGCATGAAGTCATAGCTATCCTTGATACGAGCAAGCTCGACAAAGCTAACCAGTCCTTGCACCTGACGACCCATATCGTCAATCATACCAACCATTGCAGCACCACGTAGTGGGTTTGCATTGATGTAGGTGATGATTTGTTCACCTGTAGCCAAAGGCTTAACGGCAACAGGAGTACGAGTACCATCATCAGTGTAGGCTTCTACAACACCATTAACAGTTCCTGCTGAATCATAGGTCAATGCAGGAATTATGTCAAGAAGACCATAAGCGCCAGCATCAACATTGCGGAAAATCATGTAAGCAAGAGCAGCGTCGTCGTGAGTCCAAGTCAAATTAATCTTGTTATTGGTTGTTTCTGTGGTATCACCATCTGCAGTGCCGGCAACTTGTTCTCCGTAGGCAGTAACAGATGCAATTTTGTACAAATATGCACCATCAGCAAGAGAACCACCAGCAGCTTTAGTACCAACCGCAGTAGGAGAAGTAGTGCTTGTGGCAGGAACAACGAAGTCAGACTCCAAGATAGGAGCTTTTCCGTAGGCAGCCATTTCAAGCTTACCGTCAGCCAACATCACAGAGCTCAAAGGCATCTGAACCTTGGTCTGGAGACCATCAACAACCTGCTTCATTCGCATGCCCATCATCCAGAAGGCAGGGTCATTACGAACACCACGGAAACCATTTGCCAAAGCATAGGCTTCATCTAGGTCAGCAAGAGAAATCTTGTCTCCACCAGCGTCAACAACATTACCAACAGCATAGGCATAAACACGTGGGAGGATACCAGAGAACTGATAAGCGTCACCAGTAAAGCCAATGTCGTTAGCAATACCAAACAGAGCAGAGAACTCAAAGATATTTGCCATACCTTCAAGAGATGCTTGCAGTTCGGCAGTTAAAGCGTCGATGAATTTCTCATCAACTTTCTGGGCAAACCCAGATACACTACCCCAGTTACGCAGGATTTTCAGTGCAACGCTCTTACGAACGTACACGCCATTCCGTGAGTTTGCAGGGGTAACTTCGCCTTCAAACCATCCCAAAGGATGTGAGGAGCGAACGGTGTATTCGTGTGTCTTTCCTTCCGCTTGAACCACGTCCAAGAGTTCCAACAGAGGCTGTAGTTTTAACAGCTCTTCGTGCAGAACAGGGTCTAGGTCATAAGGAAGCAGTGCAGCACCGTCACCAGTACTTACAAGAGCCTTACGTAATTCAGTTAAACCAGCCATGATTATTATTCTCCAATTAATTTGTTATGAGCTAAAGTGTTTAGTCAAGGCATCACGCAGAGATAAAGTTGTTCTTTGCATTTTTGTCTTGTCAAGTTCACCAGAAGGCAATTCAGTCTCTGGCAAGCTTTCTTCCCTATTTACAACAGATGTGTCAGTTTCGACATCTTCCTCGGCATCAATGCTTTCCTCGATTTGCTCTTCACCATCACTAGGTTCTTCAACCCCTTCGGAGGCCTTGGAGCTATCAATTAAAGTTTGTACCAACTCTGTTAAAGCAGCAATTCCATCAGCCAATGATTGCATTGTTGGCTCTTCCGCTGACTCGTCACCTTCTTCTGGTGCATCCTCAGCAGGCTCGTCAGCAGGGGCATCTTCCATAGGAGGGTCGCCAGCCGCTAACTCTTCCTCACCTTCCACAGGGGCAGAATTTTCGACAACTTCCGCTGTCTCAGTTTCTGTTGTTTCAAGTGAAGCTTCTACTACAATCTCTTCGACCTGTGTTTCGTCGGTTTCTACGTTTTTAACTTTCTTAGTCATATCCAGCTCCTCAGTTAGAATTGAGTCAACGCCGGATGCAAGTGCGCCGAAACCATATTGGCGAACCATAGAGCGAAGACTTTGTTCAAGATTTAATCGTGCGTCGTAGTTAGCTGGGTGGTCTACCAACGAGATTTCAGCGAGCTTGTATGCCCCGATTTCCCAGCCACCACCTGCCAACTCGGTAATATCCTTAAAGTCAATTAAAATACCAACAGACAGTGCCTGTAGTAGACCATTCTCTACTTCAAATACTGCCTTAGGGTCAATAACTTTGATTTCAACTTCATTCCACTTAAGACCATCTTCCTCACCTATGCGGGTAATCTTACCCACTGGGTCAGGCATGTGCATTCTACGAATGTTTCCCCACTGACGATAAGCTGGCACAGCTGCTTCTGTAGCTGCACGGGTAATAACATCCCCACTCTCATCAACATTGTCAGACGTAAAAGCACCAGTTACAAGAACTGTACCATCTTTACTCTTTTTAATCCCCTTATCTAGGGCAACTCCAAACTGTTTAAATTGCAAATTTCTGTCTGCCATTAATAGTGTCCTTTAAGATGGGTTATCTGCACAAACTTTTAGCAGTCTAGCAGCCATGGCTTTACCATAAACTTTAGTAAGCTCTTTAACTGGAACTTCATTTATTAGCTCAACAGTAATAGCTGTAACACCACCGGAAAATGTTAATTTATCAGGCCATGCAGGAAGCCAACTAGCATAAAGCTTCATACAATCACCATCACTTAAGTATTCATCAACCGTAGTGCCACGTGCAAAAGATGCACCTTGTGTAATATGTGTACTAGTTACTCTTAACATTTATTTCTCCATTATCTTCAATCAAATTTGTAGTAATAGTGTCAGTTATTTCTTGTTTGTGTGTAAGAAAGAACCAATATCTTCCACCATACTCTTAGCGGCAACTGCCGAAAGTGCATTGACTAGCTGATAAATAGCTCTTACGATAGGGTCGCTAGTATAAAAAATCTTTGTTGCACCACAGTTTGGACACACCACACTAAGATTAGCCCCACTTGTTCTAATAAATTTACCATCAACAGAGGGATTAAATTCACCCCCTATCACAGTCCCTAGGCTATACCCACATGGTATACAAACCCAGTTAGTATCATTACTTCTAGCCATATTATAAACTCCTCGCCTCTTCAATGAAAGCATAAACTGTTTCAAATACCTCGGCAACTTCTTCAACTGTTGTTGCTGAGTCCAAGTAAGTATCCACTATGCTGTACAAACGTGGATTAATAACATCTGATTTAAATTTTCTTTTTGGTTGTACCCCTGTTCTCTTTAAGCGCTTGCTAACAAAAGTTTTCCAGTTTGCTAGCTCTCTGAATAACTGTTCCCTAGGAGCATCATCGTGATTATCACCACGCTCTGGGTCTTCTGCATCTGTGTTAGGCTCTCCAGTATTAGAAGGTGCATCAGGTTCAGCTGGTCTGCCCTCTGGAGGATTTCCTTGTGGGTTCTGTGTATTCTTTGGCTCTTCATACATATCACCACCAGCATCTTCTCTAGCAGATTTACCCAAGTCAAACCTAATTTCATTTGGTGAAAGAACGCCCATCTGCTTATAACGAAGATGAACAGTAGCCCTTTCAACGGCACTCAAAAAGTCTGGAGAATTGAACTTAAATTCCCAGCCACTAATACCAAACTCACGTTGGTGTATCTGCTCATAAAAACCAAGCTCAATCATTTTGAACAATGGGAGCATTGTTGTTTCGTGAAACTCTCTACGTAAAGCAACAATATTGGAGGCTGTGCTGGATAGACCAAGCTTAGCACCACTCACTCCGGTAACAGCAAGCAACTCCTCACGAGACTCTTTACGAGATTCCTGATATGGTAAGCTTGATGGAAGACCCTTTAATTCATGTACTGCAAACTCACCTTGTACTGCTATTGGATTCTTTCCTGAATTTCCCGCCCCCCTACGAGCTGACATTTCAGTAACAAAAGCATCAAATGCTTCATCACTTATATCTGTTGGTAGCTCATACACAACCTCTGGAGTATCTCTATTCTTTAAATACTCACGTGCTGCAAGTTGTAAATAAATATCAATAGGAAGTGTATACTCACTAAGTGACCTAATATCTGTACCGCCAATAGGTGAGCCAGACCAATCAGGAGTAGTAATAAAAACAATATCTCTTGGGTCTTTATATTCAATTACGTTTTTCTGGTCGGGTGATGGGTACTGTAAAAAAGCTACATCTTTGAACTTGCCTGTTGCATCAACATTTGGTATAATTAGACCACTTAAGAAATCAAGCCCTACAGCTTTCTTATCTTTATTTCTTAAAATAAGATAAGCAGCCTGCCCGAAGTAACGTAAATACATTGCCCCAATCATTAACTTATAGGCAATGGTATGAAAATCTGAAATATTATCCCAGCTTCTATTACTTGGGCTGTAAAATTCTTGTAACCTTTTTGCTTGAATTGGCTTCGCATCTGATGCAAGACCAGTCTGGTTTTGTTCGTTCTTTCTGAGTGTCCACCAAGTGCCCACAGTAGAACGACCAATAACACTCATAGAAGCACGTAAATAACCATGCTTCTCAACTGTATCCATCAAATCCCAGAAGGCATTAAATTGCTTATTTGTTTCAGCAAAGTCAGCAATGCTAAACTTCTCTTCAACTTTTACTTTTGGGTTCTGACCAACAGAACGAAGGACTTTTATGTTCCCACCAGCACGTTTTGTGTTGGGTAGTGTAACAATCTTTGCACTCACTTGTTGTCCTCCATATAATAATAATTAGTCTATTCTTCTACAATCGTTTTTATGTAATAATAACAAAAAAACACCCCTTTTCAGGGGTGTATTAGTAAAAAATTTTATTTATTTTTCAATATATACATACCTACCATAACGACGAGTAAACAATTCAAAAGAGTTTTTGTATGTTGGTGAATCTACCCATACCTCTTTAATATCATTCATTAGCCTTTCAGCATCTTCACGAAATGGCTCAGGAATATGGTACTCCCTGCCACAGTCATCAGTAAGTAAGAAAAAACCAGCTTTTAATGTCATTTATATTCTCCTGTTATAATTGGTATTGGTCTGCCACAACCACCTGTCTTATTTTTGTCACCACATTTATCTGAAAGGGATAGATTTCTATAACCACACACTGGACAATCCCAATACCCGTTACAGCAAATGCTTTTTATAGTTGCTACAATTTTACTAGCAAATATTTTGACAGAACTATATGTCAACTTTTTTGTTTTTACTAAAGCTATCTTAAAGTTAAGTCCATGACGACCATCCCATTCAGCAGTAGAAGAAACTATACCATCATAAACCTGAACACAGCCGTCATCTGTAACTACAATTACTGTTGCACTTTGTTCTGTCATCTTGTCTCCTGTTATTCAGGCCAAATTTCTGGATGCTGTTCACGTATCCAGCATATCATTGCCTCTCCCGCAACCTTTAACCACGGAATTGGCTCACCAAGAGTTATGTACCTATCGTAGTACTTATCTAGGTTTAGAAATGTTCTTACCTCCTGTCCTTCACGTGTCCTTTTTAACCAAGTGTCTCCCCACCTTTTATCATCTTCAACTAACTGCTTTCTTAAAGCTGCAGCAAAGTCAACCAGATAGTCATATACCTTTCTTCTCATTCCCTCTCCTAAGCTAATGGTCGTGGTGAGTTACAACCACGAACCTGTTTTGAGTGCTGACCGCAGTAAACAGCATCCTGCTGATTAGTGTTCCCACAAGCAGGGCACTTCCATAGACCAGTCACCATAGTGTTATGTACATTTTCAACAATTGCCTGCTCAAATATATCAAGTGGGCCAATCGAATACCCATTGGCAATTATTGACATGTTTAACTCTGTATATGAGTCAACATTGTGTGTTATGGACATCTCTATAGCACTACCAGAGATGTCGTGAACCATACCATCAGGTGCAACTACGTACACACGGAATTTCTGCCCAACTATTGTTGCCATATTATTCTCCCATTGTAAACGCCGGCGACTTCATTCTGCAGTTATCCAATTCATAAGTAACTCTATCAGTAGTTAACAGTTGACCAGAGTACACTGGTGAAGTTACCTCAGCATCCTGACTGCAAACGAACAGTACAATAGCTCCAACAGGTAAAGAGATTGCTTTTAAGTCGGTAGTTTTTAGTATAATTAATTGACCAACCTCAACCATTGGAAACTCATGTGATATATTTAATAGTTTAACTGGTACTGTTCCCTTGCCCTCTGTCCACATTCGTGAGCTAGATGACCCATATACTGAGCCTCCCATGCCTACTACAGAACCATATGATTCAGAATTAATTGTCTGTGTGCTTAGCAGGTCATCACTAATACGTACAGTAACTTCATAAGCCACTGTAGATACCCACACACAGCTATTCATAGCCCACATTTTACCATTATCTGATGGAGCACTTACACACTCCTGCTCCCTGACCTCACCACTAGCTATAGCTGTCTGGTAATCAGCCGGTACAGCATCACACGATGACAACAAAAAAGAAAAAGCAACTAACAAAACCAAAACATTCTTCAACAACTTATTCAAGGTTCACACTCCTTTACACATGAAAATTACAGTTCAATTAATTTAAGATTATTTGACTGTATAATAAACATATTATGCTCTTTAGTAAACTCTGCTAACTGTTTAGCTATGTCTACTGAAAGTTCTAATTCTTCTGGAAACACCAGAATATATGATTTAGATTTATCTAAAGTAATAATACTTTCCATTATTCCTTTTAATATAGATTTTTCTAAATCACTTTTTGTTACTAAATTAAATATCATTTTATCTCCTAAGTGCTCTGTGACGTGCTTTAAAAATAAGTATAAATATATACTAAAAGTAAATTGATATATTCCCCCCTTGCCAAACAAAGGGGAAATAAGAACACAGCTACGCTCAATTAGAGCATCTGCCCAAGTCTCGCTTTACCAGACTCACTGTGTTCCCCATACGAGGACGGGGGGTTTCTAGTGTTCATGTGCATATAAATTATAGACGCACCCACTTTTTGCACGTTGGGTGTGAGTGCGTCTTGTTGAAAGTCTCCATAACAGAGTCAACATCCGTGCGTCAGCCACTGTACCTAGACGAGTTTTGCGAACTACTTCAAGTAGTTCCTTGAGACTCATCGTCCGAAGGCGATTTCTTGCCAGTATGTAGGTAATCCTCTGACCGTGGAAAACCATTGTAAAAACTTATACATTAATTATATCATAGTTTTGGTTTAGAGTCAATGACCAATTTTTCCATTGCCTTTAAAATATACTGTTCACCAATACCGTATGTTCTACAAACATCTATCTTATGGCTTAATGGGAACGGGTACTCATAGTCCTCTGACTCCCAGTTTGCTAAGTAATCTGCAAGCTGAATAAGTGGAACTTCTGCCAAAGAAGAAATAGCTTTCTTAATTATATCATCTTCTAGTATCTCTGTCAAGCTTTCCTCAACAATATCTGTTTTTCCTATGACAGCAATACGCATACCACGTTTTTTAAAGGCATCAATGGCGGTCTTTAGATATAGCCAAGAGTGTGCAAAGTGGTCTGCTCTAATCTTTCGCCACACAGCTACTTGTACTTCACCTGATGGGGTCTTTCTTGTTTCTAGGTCTCTCTTTATGGCGGTCATCTGGTCAATCACCAGTTCCATTTCAGAGCTTAGGTTAGGTAATTCACCAGCCATCATCCATTTACCATCTTTAATGTCTGCTACAAGTGCATCAAATCCAAGTGTTCTGTTTATTGCAACACCTGTGAAGAGCTTAGGAAGCTCAAGTAAAGATTTTTTAATCTTAACCATTTCCTTTTGTTCAATGTAGTCTGCAATAAGTACCCTATTTGGAAATGCTTTAACCAATCTTACTGCCTCATGTCTGTTAGGGTTTGCATCAACAACACAGCGCTTTATTTTAAAGATATTCATAAGCTGACCTATGCGGTCGAACCCCTTTTCCATTGGAACGAGTTCAGCGTGTACCAATTTAGGTACGTTTGATTCGGGCTCTAACTTTCCTATAAGAACCTGTAATTCATTTCCTTGGTCAACACCCATGAAGTATTGTGAGTCTTTATCTCTAATGTCTTCTTCTGGATATGGTTCTAGAAAACATTGTTCCATAATGTCATCACGGGTTATAGAACCACCACTGATTTCATATGGCATACCAAGACGTTTTCTATAAAATTCCATGATGTTTGTCTGTGGGTCACGGAAAATCCTATACAAATCCCAAGCAGAGTATGACAATATCTGGGATACATGAAAGCCAATATGATGATTTGATAGGTCTGGTTTTTGTGCAATCCATCTACCTGTTTGTATATGTGGCAGTGTTATTTCAGCACCACATCTTATACAACCAAAATAAACCTTCTCTGGATTATGGTTTGTTCCTACAATCTTTAGGTGTGTTTCCCATTCTATGAGTTGTTCGTGGTTACATGTTGGACATTTAACAAGCCACTCCCTCATGTCACTTCCCTCATAGATGGAGTGAATTCCATAAGCTGGTAATGTTGGGGTACTAAAGAAATAGTTTAGTTTCCAGCGAGACGCATCGAGACGGTTGAGTGCTGTTGATATGTTGGCTGGGTCAGACAAATCTACCTCATCAATAAAGATAATATCTGCTGGGATAGACCTAGGCTCAACACTCATTTCTAGTATGTAAGCAAAACTATCTCCTATACGTTTAGCATGTACGGAGTCTGGAGAACCAAGTAGTCCACGAAGATATGGTGACTTCCTTAGGATGGGGTCAAGACGAGTGGTTGCAAAATCAATAGAGTCCATTTGGCGAGGTAGTGTGTAAATTACTCTACTAGGCCAAGATGTTAAAAAGTGTAGCATACGAACAACACCCATGGTACTAAGACCAGACTGTGTACTTTTTATGACAGACATACGCCTTGCTAACCCTTCTGGAGACCTTTCAATATCATATGGATTAACAACAGAATATATCTCTTTCATCCATGCTCTTGTTTCAACTTCCCACTTTTTTCCATCCCCCAAATCAACGTGCAAAATACCCCAAACTAGTGGGTCTTTTCTAGCTAGACTTGCTAGCTCCTCATTAATCTTAATCATTTTTATTTTTCCAGTAGTCTTCTGCTTTTGAAAGTAAGTTTGTTGGTAGAGCAAATATCAGTTCATAATCGTCTGCAGTCATTGTGTGTGCTGTTGATATGTGTGCTGAGAACCCTCGTAGACGTTTGCCACAAACATGACAAAGAATACCATCTTCTGTTTTATCAATTTCTCCGAGCTTTCCATATAGTGCATCACCATTTTCATCAAGCATGGGAGCTGTGTTATCAACTTTAGCATCAATAACTCTGACTATTGCATCAATAGGTTCATTTGCTTCACGATGTTTCTTCATCTGTAGAGTAATATAGTCTAGTGCATCCGTGTGAGCAAGCAGTAATGAGTCATCAAGCTCGTGTCTAACATTAACATTAGATTGCTGACCAGCAAACAATCCAATAATATATCTGGCTTGTGCTGCAACAACAGTAAGTATTTTTGCATCTACTTTTTCACCAGTCTTTGTGTCAATGCCACTTAAAGAAACGCCAAGTATATCCTCAGACCTATTAATTGCTTTAAAGAATTGTTGTTCAAGTTTGGACATGCGCCACTGTGCTAAGAGCGGTTTTCCTCTAGCAATTATGTCTGACATTATAGGGTATGATGACAGCCAGTTTCTAACTGTTTGTGATGTAACTCCAATTTCTTTAGCTACTTTTGTTGTTGGGTATCCACACAGTAATAACTCCGTAGCTGTTATAACTTTGTCGGGCATATCTTGTGTATCCATCTCATCAATTAAAGCAGATACAAGGGTATTCCAATCTGCGTCTTCTCTAATTGCTAAATCTTTATTTTTAACCATAAAACCTCCACAGAGTAAATGACATAAATTTGACAGTTTTTGTCAATATGTCACAATTGTCACTAAATGTCATTAAACGTAATGTTGATACAGTTTTGCTTGTGTTTCTTTTCTTTCCTGCGGTCTTTCTGTGTTTGTTTCCATGAGTAACGTAACCACTCTGGCCACTGTAAAGAACTTCTACCATAAATCTTTTCACAGTCTGAACAAATAGCAAACCTATAAGTTATTGCTTTTCCACAACCGGCTAGGCATCTGTGACCTCGCATATTTAAACCTCCAAATTTTCTAGGAATACTGTACGTGCTTTAGCAAGAGCAGATTTTGTATGTGAACTCACAGTAGCCCTATGAAAGCCAAGTATCTCTGCTGTTTCACCCTTTGAAAAACCATCTATATACATAACTACAGCCAGCTTTTCTGGAATAGTCATTATGATTAGTCCAACCTGTATTAATTCTTTGAGGGAGATTTCTGTATCTACTGATACAAAGTTATCACTACTTAAACTAATCATTACACACACCCTTTACAAATAGAATATATAATGGTATAATTATACCATAAAAACAAAATAATTGCAAGGGGATAAAAATATTGCCCCTTGACACAGATGTAAATATAGTGTATAATTAATATCGTAAGTCATAAACTAACCCTAAACGGAGGAAATAAAAAATGAATGAATTGTTAAATAACTGTATGTTCTTGGGTCGACTTGGCAAGGATGTTGAGGTTCAACACACGCCAAATGGTACTATGCGTGCCACCTGTAGCATTGCTCTCGACATGGCAAAGAAAGTCAATGATGAGTGGACTAAAGAAACCACTTGGGTTCAGTTAACAGCTCTCGGAAAGACTGCTGAAAACTTAGCCAAGCTTGCAAAGAAGGGTGCAAAAATTCTTGTCAGTGCTATTTATAGCACCTACAAATATGAGAAAGATGGTGAGACAAAGTATGGTCACTCTTTCTTAATTCGTAGTTTCACAGTTGCAGAGTTTGCAAAAGATGAAAACTACTCTGGTGCTAAAAATTCTAAACCCGCTGCCAAGAAAACTGCAACCGAAGAAGAGCAATTCACAGAAGACTTCGGTACTCAAGATGGCGAAGACGAGTTTCCGTTCTAGCCAGCAGTATGAAGTAGACATCAATAAGGTATCCACTCTGGCTGACGACAAGCAGGCAACTGACCCGTCAGCCAGTTTGCTTATATCTCTGGCAGCTGCTTACTTGGCAGCAAAGAAGCTATCAGAACTTGGTGAAACTACTACATTAGGTGGAGTAAATTTAGTCCTTGAAATTCAAAAACTATTTAGACAGGCACAGATAATCCGCAGGAATATAAAAAGTTATCCACTTGACACTAGCAAGGTAACAAAGTTTGGAAAGAGGTCAGATGAAAGCAAAACTTAAGTATCAACTTATGGAAGGTATTAATGCTAGTTTAACTATTGACCTGACCGTTCCCGCAGCCGTAGCAATGGCGGCGGAAGTAAAGGGGATAGGTAAAGAGGAGTTGGATAATCTGTGTGGTCAAGCTATGCAGACAATTCTTTCTCTCATGGGTAATAGCGACGAGGCTTAACCTACAAACGAATTAACGTAAAGAAGGTAACATATGCCCCCATCACCAAAACCAAAAAAGTCAGATAGGATAGCAGAACAAAAGACAAAACACAGTGAATTAATTCAGTACAGACGTGTACAAGCAGCCCTAGCTATAAGTCGTGATAACAGCCTGTGTGTTGTTTGTTATTTTACTGACGGTCTAAGAGTGAATAGAGAAGAAGTACACCATGTATTTGGTAGGGGTATTGTTGCCGGAGATTATAGGGAACACTATACTAACCTTATGTGCGTTTGTAGAAAGCATCATCCACACCCAATTAAGGGAGACGTACCAAAGTTGGAAATGGAATGGATAGAGCATATTAGAAAACAAGCTAATAAAACTCCTATAAATCCACACTTTATTATTCCATCAAAACCAATTGTAGAATTACTATGAAAATTAGAATAATTTGTGAAACGCTCGGAAACTACATTGGGGATGTGGTTACAGTTGAGGAAGTGACAGCAAGTGGAGCACTTCATTATTTTGATAATTATGATAGAGACAGCTTTTTCTTCAAGAATGAGGAAGGGTTGTTCTTTGTTTATGAGGATGAAGAAGATGACTGATAAGACGTGGAAAAAGGTTGAGCGGGAGATTGCAAAATATTTTCCTGATGGTCAAAGAAGGGGAGCTGACTTTAAACAGCGCTTTAGAGCTGGTGGTAAGTCAGACGTTATTACATCTGCACCACTATCAGTAGAAATAAAACATAGTAAGAGCCCTTCTTTTGGTTTAATTGTAAATGCTATTGAACAAGCACGTATAGCAAGAGAAGATAAGGGTGAGTTGCCTATATCTGTTATACATAAAAAGGGTTGGCGCTATGGGCAGAGTATAGTGTCAATGACATTGGACGACTTTTGTAAGTTCTTTTTAGATTGTGCTGAGTGTGAGGTTGAGGTAGAAGATGAGTAATTCAGAAGAGCCTGTAGATGCTTTAGATAAATTCTTTTGTGACTACATGGATGGCATACAAGTTAGTAGTCCAGAGTGGGATAGTATGGATGCTGCCATGCAGTGTATTTCAATTAAAGATGCAAAAGCAAATAGGCTAGCGCTGGCATTAATCGTGGCTGTGGCTATACTTGAGGGTGTTGACACATCGGCTGCAAAGAATTGGTTATCCAATTATAGTGAATTAATAAAGGAAGTAATTGAGGATGAATAGTATAGCAGGCCCAAAATATAAACCTGTTCGCAGGTTGGATGATGTATCTAAAAATGTATTAAAGAAACGATATTTCCACACAGGGGAGTGGAGGTGGAGTCAAGTTGTAGATAGAGTAATGGCTCATGTATTTCCAGAAGGTGGTATAGACTTTGACGAAACAAGGGACATGTTATACCACAGGTTTATGTTACCAAATTCACCAACACTTGTTAATAGTGGTACAGTAAATGGTGGTTTATCAGCCTGCTTTGTTCTCCCGTTTGATGACACGATTGACGACATCTATAAAACAAAGTATGACTTTGCAAAAATAGCCCGTAAGGGTGGTGGATGTGGTACTACCTTGTCTAATATACGTCCGCAAGGTTCAAAAGTTTCTGGTTCTGCCCATGGATATTCAGGTGGGCCTGTTGGGTTTTTCAGCACAATCTGTAAAGATATGGAAGTAATAACACAGTCTGGGTTTAGGGCTATGGCAATGATGGGGGTTATGTCAGTCAGGCATCCAGATATTCTAAAATTTATATCTGCCAAAACACAAGAAGGTATTATGTCAAATACTAATATCTCGGTAATGGTAGATGATGAATTTATGGCAGCTGTTGAATCTGATAGTAGCTACTATACAGAGTTTAATGGTATAAGCTATGAAAAATTAAAAGCTCGTGACGTGTTTAATTTAATTGTTGATGGGGCATGGGAAAATGGTGAGCCTGGCCTAATCTTTAAAGAGAAAGTAAATAAATCACCATATACTTACTCAGCACAAGTAATAGATGCAACAAATCCATGTGGTGAACAAGGACTTCCTAAGTATGGGGTGTGTAATCTGGCGAGTATTGACCTATCAAAACACATGGTAGATGGAAAGATAAATTATGAGCTTCTTGAGAAAACTGTTCGTCTTACTACACGTTTCTTAGATGCTGTTGTTTCTGTTAATTCTTATCCAACTCCAGAGATTGCACAGTGGGCAAAGGATAACCGTAGTATTGGTATTGGTATCATGGGATATGCAGACTGCTTATTAGAATCTGGAATAGTTTATGGTTCTAAACAAGCTATTGGTCTTTTGTCTCAAGTAATGGGTGGTATTGCAGCAATTGCCGAGGAAGAGTCTATCTATTTGGGCAAGATATTTGGTCAACCAAAGAATACAATCAGTATGCCAAAACCACGTAGGAATGTAACACTCCTATCAATTGCACCAACGGGTACTATTTCAATTTTGGCTGGTTGTTCGTCTGGTATTGAACCTATCTTTTCTGAAATCATGGAACGTGCAGATAAAACATAAACATATCAAATAGAACATCCAATGGCATCTGCTCCACACTTCCGCTGCGCTGTGTCAAGTAATGGGGGTAAAGAAGTAACATGGCAAGAACACATATTAACACTTGAAGCAGCACAGGAATTCGTGGATGCCGGTGTCTCGAAAACTATTAACTGCCCACAGCTAACTAGGCGCTCAACGGTTGCTGAAATGTTTATGATGGCATATCATATGCCGAGCATTAAGGGTATAACTGTGTACAGAAATCAGTCTAGGCAGGTAGAAGTACTTACCCCAAAGAATATTAAGAAAGACCTATGCCCCGTGTGTGGAGAGGCTTTAATTAAAGAGGCTGGATGTAAGCATTGCTCTGTTTGTGACTTTTCTTTATGTGAAGTTGGATAATACTCTTGACACCCAGTACAGTTTATGATATAATTAATGTAAATTAAAACAGGAGGAACAAAATGAACATTAGTAAAACAAGCTATCTAACAGTTTTAAAAATCATTGCAGCAATAACATCGGTAGTAGTCTTAATTGGTAGTATGGCTTTTTCAAAAGACGGGTTTTCATTTATTGCAAGTCGTGCTTGGGTTGGTATTGCCCTTGCAATTACAATGACAATCCTTGAGTTTATCTTTAACACAATTGATGTTAAAGACATCAAGCATGATGAGGTTTTAAGAGCCTTATATGGTCTGGGTTTACTAGGATATGCCTATTCAATCTTCACAAATATCCTTGGGCTTACTGCTGGTCGTGGAATGACCATTTCACAGTTGCTTGACTCCCCATTTATCTTACTTGGTTTTGTTTTAATGGCATCTGTTATGGATATTGCCCCTGAGAAAATGTTAATTTGGGCGCTGTGTAAGTCAGGAAGTCTTAAAACTGTGGCTGGAGGAAATACACATAGGAAAGTTACTACTACACCAACAGCACATAAGCCATATATAGGAAATGTTTCAAATAATTTTAACAAAGTAGCACCAAATAAGCCAATGACTTTGGCTGATAAGCACGTTAGTGCACGTAAACAAGTTAACTTTGGCAATATTGCAGGCTTGCCGGTAAAACAGGGCTCTCAGTTACTCCCTTGGGAGGACTAATATGACAACTCCACCAAAGACAATAATATATATGCTATGGTGGACAGGCAAAAACAAGACTCTACAGCAGTTTACAGATAAAATCTTAATTGCTGTAGAGTATTATGTTAAAAAATACAACATGTTGCCTGACCTAATAGAAGTAAATATAGCAGACCTGCTTGGCAGTGAGCTTAAGACAATAAAATTTAGTAATAAGTATATTCCTGTAGAAGTATCAGAAGATGTAACAATAAACAGCATCTTTGTAGGAAAGGAGGCATAATAGTGTGGAAAATGAAAACATTTTTGATAGAGCAAACAGGTTCATTCGTGACAGTGATGCTTCTCTAGTTAACTTATTGTCAGCGATTGCACCGTGGATTGCTCCTTTAGCCCCTGCATATACAACTTGGGGTCACATGACACAAACACTGTCATACCCACCAGTAATTGCATTCTTTGTAGCCCTAGCAGTAGAAATTCTCGGTCTCTCAACTGTGTCAACAATCATATCCTTCTGGAGCTACAATAAGAGAAATAAGGCAGAATATAAGAAAGCACCAATGGGGCTAGCAATAGTCTCATTTGTATCTTACTTCACAGTTATTATTGTGGTTAACATTGCTTTGGACTCAGCTCTAATAGGTTCTGATAGTGCTCTTCCATGGTTCATCGTGTCTGCAAGGGGTCTGTTGACTCTGTTATCTATACCAGCTGCTATCTTGTTGGCTACTAGGACACAGCACTCCGAATTAATAAAGTCTGTAGAGAGAGATAAAGCAGAGCGAAAAGCAGAAAGGCTGTCAGCCCCTGTGACTAGTGATGCTAGTGGTAAGAAACAGTTTAAAAAGGATGTAGCTTCCGGTGAATTAAGAGCAATGTTAGAAGCTAGTGGTTCAAAGGCAACACCAGAAGTAATCGCAGATATATATCAAGTTTCAACACGCACAGCCTACAGGTGGTTAGCCGAGGCAAAGGAAGGTAATTGATGGGAATAGAGTTTGACACATATCAAAGGCTTGCAGCCGAAACTGCAATATATCCAGAATCATCAAAAGTAATCTACACAGCTCTCGGTCTTACAAATGAGGCTGGAGAAGTTGCTGGAAAGATAAAGAAGATTATCAGGGACAGCGACGGCGACTTTTATTCACAAGAGGCAATTAATATAATAGCTTCGGAAATTGGTGACGTTCTCTGGTATCTGTCACAGCTGTGTACAGACTTGGGAATACCTTTGAATGCTGTTGCTGCACTTAATTTACAGAAGTTGGCAGATAGACAAATTCGGGGTGTGCTTGGTGGAAGTGGAGACAAACGATGATAGATAAAATGGTAGTAGTTGCGATTGTTCTTTTCATTTTACTGGTGGGGTTTATTTATATAGACCTTATAGCTCTTATAAAGTATAAAAAGATAGTTAGAAACATCAGTAACAAAGAGTTACTAATTAGCATTGCCAAAGTTTCTGATGACTGGGCATTGCTAGCTGATGGCACATCTGGAAATATTCAGCTAGAACAGCATATGCTCCGTGGAATGCAAAAAATATTTAGTTTGTTTAAACAGAAGAACCATGACTATGGGAGTGCTAATCTATCTAAAACTTGGATAGTTGGTGTTATTGTCAGACTTAATGATAAGATAGAACGCATGCTAAATCTAACAAGAAATAACATTCAACCTTTAGTAAAGGATGAGTCTGTAGTTGATACATTTATGGATGTGGCAAACTATGGTATCATCGGTTACTTAATGGCTGATGGAAAGTGGCCAGAATATGAGAAAAAATAATGGTTTAATTATGGGACGAAGCAGGTTGGACGTGGTAAAACACGTCCTAATCTGTTGGTGGTATGGTCACTTTTTATGGAAATATTCAAACGGCATGTTTGTATGTAAGGTGTGTGGTTGGAATTGGGCATGGTATGAACCAAACTCACCAAAGGTGGTAACTCGTTTACTTATACTAAGGGAGTGGCTACTCACAAACTATATGTTTGGATACAAAATTCTATATGACTACGGGTCTTTTAAAGACTGGTTTTGGCACGTGTTTCGTATGGATGGCAAAAATGTTGATGGTGTTCGTCTTGCGGGTGTGGAGATACATAAGAGATACTTGCAATAAAACAATAACTATGATATAATTAATATACATTATCACAGGAGAATATTATGGGAAGAATGAGTAAGTATACAGAAGCATACAGAAAGCTATTGCGTTCGTTAAAAGTCACTGAGACAGACGAGGAAAGAGCAGACATCTTACTTGCTTTTGACTTTAAGAAAGGTACTGCTATTGGTGAAGCTCGTGAGTTTGTAGACCTGTGCATAAAACAGTCTGGTGTTCTAGCATCAAACAAAGAAAAGGGTGGCTTAAAACTAGTAGTTAAGCTTACTGAAAAAGCAAAATTAGCCTCAGAACATTATGTGGAGGTTACAAGAAAGAAGGTATAAAATGAGTAATATGTGGTTTACATCAGACCAACACTTTGACCACGCAAATATAATAAATATTTGTAACAGACCATTCGCTTCTCTGGAGGAAATGCAAAGCCAGATGATAGATAGGTTTAACTCTGTTGTTAAGGACAACGACACAGTATTCTTTTTAGGAGACTTTAGTTTTGTTGACCCAACTCCATACCTTAAACTTTTAAAGGGGAAGAAGAAGTTTGTCCGAGGAAACCATGACCATAAGCATAATCTGTGGCCAGAAGAAAGTCTACTTGGAAGTTATGCAAAGCTTAATGTAAACCACCAGAAAATAATTATGTGTCATTACCCTATATATGATTGGGATGGTAAGTTTAAAGGTTCTTGGCACTTGTATGGGCACATTCACAATAACTATGTAATTAAAAATGGTCAGTGTATGAATGTTGGTGTGGATGTAAATAATTTTTACCCATTCAGCTATGATGATGTTGTAGTAAGAATGAGGAGTTTGCAATCTCAGGAGTAAATAATTGAACAGTCAATTCACAGTAGATGGAAATGGGTTTATCAGATATAAGACTACTAAGGAAGACATTGATGAGGTAGTTGAAAAGTTTGAAAGCGCTGGTAGTATGCTAACCTTAAATAGAAATACAGTATACACTACCAGAGAAGTTAGGTTGGCAGGAATACTAGGCGAACATGTGTTTAAGAAATTCTTTGGTAGCTCTGCAGCTTTCTCAGGTAAAAAAACCAGTTTATATGACCTGACACTTTTTAATGGTGAAAAAATTGTAACTGTAGATGTCAAGTGTAAGCTTCGTAGTGTAACACCTAAACCACATTTTGATGCCTCAGTATTTTCCTACCAGACAGACTTTAAGGTTGATTACTATGCTTTTTTATCAACAGTGCTTGACCTTAGTAATGTGTGGCTGTGTGGGTGGATAAATAAAAATGAGTGGCTAACCAGCCCACATGTGAAGTTGTGGAAAGCAGGTGACATAGACACAATTAATAATAAAGAGTTTTTAAAAGACTCGTTGAATATCTCTTATAAAAACCTTCACCGTTTTTCTTTAGATAAAAAATCAAATATGTTAGAGGAGTGAGCATGGGAACAAAATTTATTATTAAAGATATGGGTGCTTTAAAAGACTTTCTTGCAGTTAGGGAAACTATAACCGGAAAATGTGTGGACTTGTTGGAACAGGTTTTTTCAAATCAACATTTGTCTAAAGGCAGCACTGTTGTTATTAATTCAACAACAGGGTTTAATGAACTGTCTTACCACATTAAACTAGAAGTTACTAAGCTGTAATAGTTTAGTGCTACTCTGCAGAGCAGGACTTCTCGGTTGGGTGGAGCAGAGGCTGCTGACTTGGAACAAGAGAAAACCGTGTGTTTAATATAGGAGAGAATTATGTCAAGTTTAATTGTTGAAGTTTGTAAAGTAAAAGATGTACAGCCACATCCAAATGCTGATAGATTGGATATTGCTGTTATAAAGGGTTGGAATTGTATCATCCAAAAAGATAGCTACAAAGTTGATGACTTGGTTGTATTCATTCCACCTGATTGTGTTCTCCCAGATAGTCTAATAGATGAGCACGAATTAACTTATCTTAAAGGTAATAAGAGAACCGGTACTGTTCGTCTACGTGGATACTTGTCACAAGGGCTAGTATTGCCTGTGCCAAAAGGAAAATACAAAGAGGGTGATGATGTTGCTGAGGTAATGGGAATTACTAAGTATGTGCAGCCGGAACGTACTATACAAGGTGCTCCTAGAGCTACTAGAAAACGTATGAATCCTCACTTTTCTAAGTACTTCGAAATGGAAAATATTAAAAATTTTCCTGATGTATTTACAGAAGATGACCACGTTGTAATAACAGAAAAAATCCATGGTTCAAACTGGTGTGCTGGTTGGTTGCCAATAGAAATTGATGCTGGTCAGCCTTGGTGGTATCGTGTTCTTGCTAGAATTAAGTTACTCTTTGGTAAGAAATATGAGTTTTGTTATGGTTCACACAACGTACAGTTGGCAGGCAGGGGAAGAAACTACTATGAAATGGATGTTTATGCTAAGATAGTAGATAAATATAACTTCAAAGAAATAATCCCTAATGGTGTTATTGTCTATGGAGAGGTTTACGGGAAAGGAATTCAAGACCTAGAGTATGGTCTTAGTGACATCAAGGTAGCTATCTTTGATATTAAAGAAAATGGTGTTTACCTACCTTGGGAAAAGGTTGTGGAATTTTCACTAAAACACAACATTCCAACTGTGCCAACAATGTATATTGGTGTATTCAACCAGCACACGGTTGATATGCTAACAGAAGGGCAATCATACTTTGACCACAAACAAATGAGAGAGGGTATTGTTATTCGTTCTCTTGATGAGACTAATCATTGGAAGGTTGGTCGCAAAGTTTTAAAGAGTGTTAGTGCTGCCTATCTTGCTAGAAAAGGTGGTAGTGAGTTTAAATGATAACACAGCCTGCTTGGTTTAAAGAAGCCCTGCAGATTATCCATAAGCCAGTCCCGTCCAGTAGTCATAAATTACTTAGACAACTGCGGGACTTGCTTGCACATAATAAGATGGAGTGGCCTGTAGTAGTTGTCCCACCCATAACATTTATGTGCGCCGTGTGTGGTGGAGATAGGGGTAGGAAATATAAGGACTCTGCAAGGATTGGTCACACCCCAGTGTGTGAGTTAGGAAAGTTACTTAATACTATAGATGAGGAGTTAAAAAATGAATCTGTTAGATAGAATTAAAGCCCCATTTTTATGGTTATACAATAAGTTATTTGAGGCACTTTTATTGTATATTCTTAAAGTTAAATCTGTTTCTATTCGTTATCGTATTGCTGTATTTATGGCAAGAAAAATACGTGAGGCTAGGGCTAAAGGGGACAACACAGCTGCTCAAGCGGCTATCACGAATTTATTAGACTTCCTAAATGGGCCGGGAAATCTAGTCTAATCACCACCTCAGCACCCACAGGGCACAAGCAACCACGCAAACAAGCCGACGTGCCAGCCAACAGATAACAAGTAACCACGCTGGCAGTTAACAGGAGACAGCATGAGTAATAGAGCAGAAGAATTTAAGAAAATTGTTTTGGAAGAAGAAAAAAAGGGCAACGTAGTGTTTCAGGGAATGGAAGGTCTTATGGGAATGCCTGTTAAAGATATTATCAGGCAGCCTACCGAAGGGCTTCTCTACGACCTTAACCGAGATAAAGCAACAATACTTACTAATATTTCCGGTGAAGATGCCTATGATAAGTGGGTTAATGACTATGCTACAGCTGTTGTAATTGCTGAATTGAAAGCAGAAAATAGTAGACTGCATGATAGGCTATCCATACTACTAGCATATGTACACCGTGATGGTGGGCACTATGAAGCAGAGCATGGTTTAGATAAGGCTGTGAAAGATGCTGTAGATGTTTATTGTAACTTACGTTCTGCTAGAAGTGGTGCAGAGGATATAATTAGCACTGTAAATGGTTCGGATGAGACAAGTGAGCCTTTGAGAAAAGACAGCCGTGAGTGGCTGGAAAAGTTTGGGGAGGGATAACTGTGAGCATTAAAAGAGTTGGTAGCTATAGTGCACTAGAGCCCTGTGTTCCAGAAGACTGTGTACAGTGCGGACATGCTGAATGGGGGGATGTCTTGGTAGATGGGGTTTGCACCAGATGTTTACAGTCAGATATATTTAAGTTAAAATTAAATATAGTTGAGGCAGATAGAATTATATCACTCTACGGGCTGAGACATGGTTTTACAATATCCGTGGAAAATTGGAAACAAGCAGTTGAAAGGGTAATAAAATGAGTGAGAACATAAGTGCAACAGTAGTAAAAGCAACCAGAGGGTTTGAGAATGCTCCCAATGGTTTAATCTCCATGGTACTTGATGTACCTGCGTACATCTGGATGGAGCTATTAACACATAAGAGGTTTGCTAGGAATGCCTCATCAAGCCGTTACCAGAGTGCAAATAAGCATGTTGCCATGGGGCACTATAACCCCCAAGTATTCTGGACGAACAAAGATAAAGAGGGGGTTTCACACTTGCTTAATCTTGATGACTCTTCCATTGCTATGCAGATATGGGAGACAGCATGGGCACACGCTGTAAAAGCCGTCGAGCAGCTTACCGCTCTGGGAGTAAGTAGGGAACAAGCCAATAGGGTTTTACCGACATTTAAGATGATGCGTGGAATGCTTACTGGTACTGAGGATGCTTGGCGCAAGATGCTCATGCTTCGAGACTCGCTGCAAGCCGACACAGCCATGCAGAGGGTGGCACATATGATGCGGGAGCAGATAAAAGGAATCAAATGGGATGTTAACTTTAATCACTACCCGCTGGCAGAGGACGGAGAAGACTACTTCGTTGCCGTGGGTCGCATAGCTCGCTTGTCACTTGGTAGCGAAGGGAACGATAAAGAGAAGGCAGTTGCTTTAACTAAGCGTCTTAAGAAAGATAATCACATGTCGCCGTTCGAGCACTGTGCTAGTTATAACACTAAGCCATTACTGTCGGCTATTTGTAACAAGGCGGAAGACATATATTTCTTTCGTGAGCGCACGTATGGTTGGTCAAACGTAAGAGCCCGTATTGAAGAAATGTCTGTGGAGAATAGGGATATTAATAATAGGGAGATTGTGCTGAAAGCACTTCATCAGAAGCCGGCTGACGGCCCACTTATCCTTAAAGGTTAACAGATATTTAATTAACCAATATATTATTAGTGGCTCATGGATTAATTTCTGTGAGCCATTACAATAATATAAACAAAATGATTGTAGTAGTCGCCGATTTAATCCTGTAAAATTGGTACTTGACAAAAGCTTTATAATAGTGTATAATTAATGTATAGTTAATTCAGTACAAGTTTGTACCCCATCATGGTAGTAGCATAAGTAGTAATGTGGCCGGCTGTGAACCGGAGAAAGTGGGCGCACGTCCCACCTACCTGACCTTATAATAAGCCGAAGAAATTCATGTGGTAGAATTCTTACTTGGTAAGTAAGCAGCTGTGGGTTCGACTCCCACCTTTGGCTCACCTCAGTAATGCGGGTTCGACTCCCGTAGGCTCGTGCAGGAACAGCACAAATGGGTCTTCATCTAATAGGTCAGGAACTGAGTATTATGCCTATATAGCTCAACAGTTAGAGCGTCTGTCCTACACACAGAGGGTTGAGGGTGCGAGTCCTTCTATGGGCACTTGTAATAAAAATGCTTGACTGGCGCAATTGGTCAGCGCACCCGTCTGATACACGGAAGGTTCTCTGTTCGAATCAGAGGTTAAGCACCTTATGGGTGGTGTCTTGTAACACGGCAGCAGAGGGTGGGACTCCCTCCACCCAGCTTTGAGAATTGGCAGAGAGGTAATGCAACGGTTTGCTAAACCGTAGTCGCCCGCAAGGACGCAGGGGTTCAATTCCCTTATTCTCAGCCTGTAAGTTTCACATGGGCGTTTAGTGTACGAAGCACACTGAGACCCTGCTGACTTCGTAAGGCTAGCGAGTGTGCACGCTTACTAGTACAACGATAATGCGGCTAATCGGAAGGCGGGTTTGACTCCCGCAAGGCCATTTGGTAATTCGGAGAGGTGGCAGAGTCTGGCTTAATGCACCCGCCTAGAAAGCGGGAGGGGAGAAATCCCCCGAAGGTTCAAATCCTTTCTTCTCCTCTGTATTAGTTTAGATAGACGCTATATAAAATAAAACTGCATCACAGCAATGGCTATAATAGCACGGATGATACAGCCTGTGCATGGTGCAAACCTGAGTGGAGAAGCGGGAGTCTCAGGATATAAATACGGAGCAGCAAATCGAATGGTGACGAAACCCGTCTTGAAAACGAATTCGCTGTTAAAGGCATTGGGAGTTCGACTCTCTCCTGCTCCGCCTTGTTCACTAGGCACAGCTCTGTTCGTAGAATCCACTACTAATGGGTTCTAAGAATCATCCAACTTCCCGAAAGGGTGAGTGTCAGAAAAGGGTAGTCTCTAAAAACTGTAAGGACACAAAGGCAACTACTTTATTGTATGGAGTCCAATAAGGTACGACAGGTGTGAGCATGACACGCAATTCACCTAACCTCTAGTCAGCCAGCAGTTTACCAGCGTTGGAATGGTTCTAAATGAAAAGTCGAGCATGTGGTGTAAAAGACCACGACAAAGAGGGTATTACCCGTGCTTCGGATACCTCTTTAATAATATGCCACTGTAGCTGAGACGGATTAGCTCCTGTCTGAAAAGCAGGCCAGACTGGCTCGATACCAGTCGGTGGCACAGTATGCTCGGTATGCCAAGCGGCTTAGGCTGCCCTCTGCAAAAGGGTAATTGGTGGGTTCGACTCCCACACCGAACTCTTGGGTGTTGTACCTCCGTCCACTATGTGGTTGGCGGGATAATACCCCCCTATCGAGGAGTCCTCTAAAAGCAAGAGCCTCGCTTTGGAAGCGAGAAAATGGTGGTGCAACTCCACTTTCCTCGACCTTTATTTATCAACACAGGAGGCAATATGACGACAAATATTATTCATAACAGGGTGCAGTGCAAGCTGTGTAGTGATGTCATTGAAAGTCATTATAGGCATGATTGGGTAAGCTGTAAGTGTGGCGAAGTGTTTGTTGATGGTGGTCACGATTACTTTCGTTGGGGTGCAATTAACCACGAGAATATAATTGACCTCTCAGAAGTAGAAGAAGTTAATATGCCGTTGTAGCTCAATTAGTAGAGCGCCCGCCTTGTAAGCGGATGGTTGTCAGGGCAGTTCTGACCTGCGGCTCAGTCTATGTACCATGTGTACAAAAGATATTCAGTGTCCTCATATAGGGGACACCAGCATAGCGGGTAGTCAGCAGTTGACAACAGGCCTCATAAGCCTGACCCTGAGAGTGCAACTCTCTCACCCGCTACTTGTATGAGCGTATAGGCGTAGATTGACCGTAATTGGTTGATAGTAAAATTGGGTGTAAATCCCTACCATACTCCACGGGCGAGTCGTTTAATAGCAGGATAACAGTCTCCAAAACTGCAAGATGTGGGTGCAACTCCCACCTTTCCCGCCTTATAGTCTTGTAGCTCAACAGCAGAGCAGATGCCTTTGAAGCATAAGGTTAGTGGTGCAAATCCATTCAGGACTGCCTTAGTAGTATAAACTTGTACAGGAGAAATGTGATGGCAGAAGAGCAATTGTCAGTAGAAAGAGAAAAAGCTAATATAGCACTTGCCTATGTTCTTGACCAGAAATTAGCCGTAGTAATAAAGAATTACATTGTAGCATTAGAAGAACATAATGCCACCTTGAAAGTTGCAGTAACAGCACTTCAAGAATTTAAATGGAAATATGAAGAATTATGTAAGTAACCATATTCACTTATAGCTCAATAGTAGAGCGCTCGGCTGTTACCCGAAGGGTTCGTGGTGCAAATCCACGTAGGTGAGCTAGTAAGTCTGGGGCTGTCGTATAACGGGATTACAGTTGCCTTGCACGCATCTGACGGAGGTTCGACTCCTCTTAGCTCCACTATTATGTTTTATATTATCAGGTTGAAAGGGGCAAGATATGTTCCTAGAGGTGGTGGAAATAAAAACACCGTTTACAAAACCTCAACTATCTATTCAAACTCGCAAAACATGGGTTGAGAATATAGAGACTATAAATTCTTTGTTGCGAGAGTTTTATCTTGGAAGTGTGTTGATAGAAGAAATACCAATTATTGTGTCTCATTATTACATGTGTAATGGTTCAATGTTATATGGTTATAAAGTAGCCCCACATAATGACCATAATGTTGATACAATATTTTGTATAGGGTGTCATTGCATTCCCTTGAAATTTGGTGACAACAGGTGTAACTCCATGCAAGATGTTTTACTAAGGATAGCCAATGCTCAATAAGTTATGCTTTGTGATTGTAGTAATTATATCAAGAAGACTCGCCGCTGTGTTGTGGCGATTTAAAGAAGATGAATATATCTAGGAGTATTTAATGAGTAACTTTGATAAACGCATAGGTGAGTATAGATTAGATGGTCAAGATACACAGACCATTATATTTGGTATTGCCTATGAACAAGGGACACTCATGGATATTACCAAGTAGTAAGCAAAACTTTTCTTTGCCGTATTAGGGAACGGCAACCATGAGAGCTAGCTTACTAAAGTTAGCTCTCTTTTTATTTGCCTGTTTAGCCGAGGTAGTTTCCTAAACTACTATACGTAAACGGAGCTGTGAATGTGGGTTCGACTCCCTCAACAGGCACTTTGAAATTGCCCCTTGACAAAGGGCTTTACATGCTGTATAATTAATAAGTAAGTTAATTGGCTTGTTAGCTCACCGGAAGAGCGCCCGCCTGTCGAGCGGATGGTAGCGGGGTCAGTACCCGTACGAGCCGCCTTGTAATATATTGTTGTAGCTCAATGGTTAGAGCATCTGGCTTATATCCAGCTGGTTGGTGGTTCGACTCCACTCAACAATACTTAAGTTTAGTAAATTAGTGTTGGAGCTTATATGTCAACTAATGAGTATATGCGAGTATATATGAATACAAGATATGCTGCTAGAAGAGCATGGGCAGAAAAACAGCTTGGAAATGTATGTACTATTTGTGGTTCTGATAAAGGGTTAGAGTTTGACCACATTGACCCAAACACAAAAAATAAAAACATATCAGATATGCTGGTTGGCTCAATTAAAAGTCTTATTATTGAGTTAGAAAAATGTCAATTATTATGTGTAGATTGTCACATAGAAAAAACATTGTCAAACCTAGGAAGAAGTAATGCAAAAAATACTCATGGTACATTATCTTCTTATAGATATTGTCGTTGCATTGAGTGTGTTACAACAAAATCAAAACATAATAAAGAATATAAACAAAAAATAAAACTTGCTTCCATAACATAAACGGAAAATGTAGGTGACTCTTAATCATCTAATGCAGACTCAGACTCTGCTGGGAGCACTTACGGCCTTGTAGCAAGAGTAGATATTGCAACCGCCTTTTAAGCGGAGGGTTGGAGGTGCAAATCCTCTCAGGGTCACAGTGACAAGGACAAGTCTGTCCTGCGTCCATTCTTTGAAATGTCAATAAAGGCCAAGGCGAGCAATGGTGGGTACTGATTATAGGCAGTATGTAGAAACCCTACCTGAGACAAAGTAGAGAATGATGGCAATCCGACCTTGACGGGATGCTGTGAACAGACAAAATATGGGTAGAAGCAGTGAATAGTGACACTCAGCGGCTGTAACCCGCCCGACTTCGGTCTTGGGGGTGCAAATCCCTCTCTGCCCACAATGGACTGTTTTAATATTTCATTAGTATCATTCAAGCATAGAAATATTATATTGCGGAATTGGCGTAACGGTAGCGCAAATGCTTGCCGAGCATTGAGTATGGGTTCAAATCCGATATTCCGCTCATGGGAGAAACAGTGGGCTCAATACCCCTACAGCACCTTATGGGTCTGTTAGTCTAATGGCAGGACGCTCCCAATATATGCGGATGTGGTGTAACAGTAGCATTGCTGGCTTCCACCCAGCCTGTGCAGGTGCAAATCCTGTCACCCGCACTAGTCTTATAGCTCAAAGGTAGAGCAACTCGTTCTGAGCGAGAAGGTTGATAGCCCGAAACTATCTAGGACTGCCTTTAAAGTACTGCAGCTACACACTACCTCACAATGAAGACTTTACAGTTGGGTGGGTGAGGGCATGGCGAAACTGGGTATACTTTTAACAGGAGGACTTATGCTTAAAGGCAAGCAAGAGATATTTAATGAGTGGCAAGATATGCCAGAGTTTGTGCAAGAAGATAAAGAAAGCATAAAGGGTGTGATGGTACACTTTGAATCTCTTGAAGATATGGATGCTTTCTCAAAATTGATTGGTAGAAAAATTACCATGAAAACTAAGGGTATATTTTTCCCAGTAAAGACAGACAAAATACTGCGGGAGTATGTGGATGAATCCTGAGTATCCCGTATACATAATCTCTAAGGGCAGGGCACATAACCACACCACAGCCCACAAGCTAGAAGAGATAGGTGTACCTTACAAGTTAGTGATTGAACCGCAGGAATACAACGACTACTCTAAGGATACACCAAGAAGTAAGATATATGTTTTGCCTTTTAGTAACTTAGGTTTAGGTTCTACCCCTGCTCGCAATTGGGTATGGGAACACTCCATGGCTGCAGGTTTTGAAAGACATTGGATACTTGACGATAACATCAATGGTTTTGAAAGACTCAACAGGAACGTGCGAGCAAAGGTAACATCAGGCACTATTTTCAAGTGTGCTGAGGACTTTGTTGACAGGTATACTAATGTTGCCTTAGCTAGCTTTGAGTACCGTCAGTTTGCTGGTGGAGCACGAAGAGAAAAAGCACCATTCAGGCTAAACACTAGGACGTATTCTTGTATTCTTGTAAACAATAGCATACCTTACAGATGGCGTGGAAAGTATAATGAGGATACAGACATATCCTTAAGAGCACTAAAAGATGGTTGGTGCACTGTGTTGTTTCAGGGATTCCTGCAGAATAAGGCAGGAACAATGACCATGGCGGGTGGCAATACTGACACCATCTATAACACAGGGGACAATAGGAAAGAGTTTGCTGAGTCTTTGCAGCGCCAGCATCCAGATGTAGTAAAGGTTGTTTTCAGGTATGGTAGGTGGCATCACGATGTTAATTATAAGCCATTCTTGAATAACCAACTGATAAGAAAAGCTGGTCTTTCTATACCTAATGGTGTGAATAACTACGGGATGGTTTTAAAAGAATATTAGGGGGCATGCTCTGTTAGTCCAGCGGTTAAGACGCTCGGCTTTCACCCAAGTAACAGGGGTTCGACTCCCCTACAGAGCACTTAATATAAATTTGTACAGGAGGAAGTTATGTTTGAATTAACAGGACAATATGCAACAGCAAAAGTATTCTCTGATGTTGGGGAAGATAAGGCAGTAAGTCAGATAATTGAATTACTTAACCAGAGCTTTACACATGGAAAGAGCGTTCGTATTATGCCAGACTACCATGCTGGGGCAGGATGTGTAATAGGGTTTACTGCAGAGCTGGGAGAGATAGTAATTCCTAACCTTGTTGGAGTTGACATTGGGTGTGGAATGCACGTTACCAACTTAGGAAAAGTAAAGCTAGACCTACGTGCTTTTGACAATGCAGTACACACAATAATTCCAAGTGGACATAACTCACACCTAACAGTTGTAAAAAACTTCGGGGATATAGTAGACCTATATTGTTACAAGAAGTTAAAGAAGCAGCAGGTATTTCCACTGCAGATAGGAACACTAGGTGGTGGTAACCACTTCATCGAGCTTGACAAAGACACAGACGGCAATATCTACTTAGTTGTTCACTCTGGAAGCCGTAACCTAGGAAAGCAGGTTGCTGAGTACTGGCAGAAGGTAGCTGTTGACTCTTGTGATGCAAGTGTTCCAAAAGACCTGTGTTACTTAACAGGTGAAGCACGTGAGGGATACTTACACGACATGGAGATATGTCAAAAATATGCTAGCCTTAATAGGGAAGTAATATCAAACCTTATTGTAAACTTCATGTTTGTTGGCATCCAGAACATCGGACGTTTTGAAACAATTCATAACTACGTGTCACAGGGTATGATAAGAAAGGGCGCTGTGTCAGCAAAGAAAGATGAAATCTTTATTGTCCCTATCAATATGCGTGATGGTTCTTTAATATGTGTTGGTAAAGGAAATGAAGATTGGAATTTATCAGCTCCCCACGGAGCAGGTAGATTGATGGGAAGAAATGTTGCAAAGAAGACTCTGGACTTAGATGAGTTTGTTAGTAGCATGAAGGGTGTTTATAGTAGTACTGTAGGAGCATCCACACTGGATGAAGCACCAAATGCTTACAAGTCAATGCAAACAATTGTAGATGATATAGCACCAACAGCAGATATAATAGAAGTTATTAAGCCTATCTATAACTTCAAAGCAACAGGATAACATCCCTCGAAAGAGGGTTATGCTCCCGTGGTGGAACGGTAGACACGCTTGCCTTAGAAGCAAGTGCCGCAAGGTGTGGAGGTTCGAGTCCTCTCAGGAGCACACAGTAATACAAGCCAGTGTAGCAGAATAGGCATATGCAGAGAGCTTAAACCTCTAGGTCTGAGGGTTCGACTCCCTCCTCTGGCACTCATGCGAGCGTAATGGCCGTGCCTTCTAAGCACCACGTGCATAAAGGATGAAAATGCGGGTTCGACCCCCGCCGCTTGCTCTTATATTTAGGAGGACACATGTTATCTGGAACAGAAGTTTGGGTTATCTTAGCTACATCAGAAAGTGGAGACCATTATGGGCCAATAGTGTTAAGTGTAGAGCCGGAAGAATATATCTTGAAAGAAATTGCTCATAAGTGGGATGGTGATGAGGATATGGCAGGATGTGGTGACTATGGTTCATATGTATATTTAAGTGTTAGAAAGTGTATAATTGACCCAGTTAAAATTTAATATGCAGCTATAGCCGAATAGGCATAGGCAGCACTTTCAAAAAGTGAAATCTGCAGGTTCGACTCCTGCTAGCTGCACACGCTCTACTAGTATAGTGATTAGTACGCTGCGCTCTCAACGCAGTAACGCCGGTTTGACTCCGACGTAGAGCACTCTAGTTGGTTATGAGCCCCTTTAAAAAGTCCGCCACGACTAGGATAGCCGGACGTGCTCAAGCGGGAATATCTGGTAGACTTTTCCAACTATATAATATGCGCCTGTCGTCCAACAGATAGGGCACTTCGCTACGAACGAAGAAACGGGGGGGCAGCACCTCTCAGGCGCTCTTTTTATCCTCTAATATTCAAGGAGGCATATGTACCGCACTAGAGCTTTTCGTATTCATCAAACCAAGAAACACAAAGCTGAGGCTGTGCGCCGGATGAAAGAAGGTCACATGACTTGGGCACAGTACGAAAACCCTTTCTGGCACGCCGGTCACTGGTGGCGTAAGAAAGAAACTCCCCCTTGGGAAAAGCCTGATGTTATTGGTATTATGGCAACTACCCCAAGCACGAATTCCAGAATGCCAAATGTTCCAAGAAAATATGGTGGTGTAACCCGCCAAGAGCTCTTTAACATGATTGATGCTCTTGAAGATATTGAAGATGAGAAACCCGCAATTAAAGAAATCAAAGGGCAGAAATATGAAAACCCGTGGTCTTGGGATTAGCCCTTGACAACCACGGGTTTTGTAGTATAATTAATGTATCAATTAAACAGGAGGAAACAAATGGCAGAAGTAGCTTATCGTATTGTTGAAATTAAGAAGGGGAATTTCTATTCACTATTCCATGGTAATCAGGGTAGTAGAAAGTTTACCTTTAATGAGTGGATGGATGCCGACCAGAAGATTGTTAATGATGGTTCTCACGGTAAAGAATATCTTTCTGGCTTTCATGTCCTTCCGTCATTTGAAGACACTCTCAAATTCTTTCATCGTCAGTTTCGTAATAAGGCTGGAAGAGGAATTGTAAAGTGTCTGGTTGAAGACACTTACCCAAAGTCACACAGTCACAGCCCTGTGCTGTTGGCAAGACGAATGAAAATTGTTGAGTTGGTTTGGGAATATAATCAGGAAGAGGAGAATAAATAATGACAAAAGCATTGAGTAGTTACGAAGGTGTGGCACGTGTTCAAAAGATGTTGGAACGCTTGAAGAAGAACACAGGTGGTCTCGGTTACTTGGCTGCAGTGGACGCTGCTGCCCGCATTGAGGCAGGCAAGAAAGCTAAGGCTGCTGCGGAGGCTAAGGCTGATGGTGGAAATTAAGTTTGGGTTCTTGCGTCAAGATGATGATAGCCACTGGTATCTGATACCATCTGAGAAATTGTTGGAGTATGATAATCTTGTTGATAGAATGGAGTCAGGCTTATCAGCAGGTAAAGAGGCTTTCGAGTTAGAGAATGACTTCATTGAGAAGTTTGACCAGTATCGTGTGGGTGGCAGCTTATATGGTCTTAGGGTGGTGATTGAATAATGGACATTACTCTTTTAAGCTGGGTAGCCTCAGCACTCATCTTCATCGGAAACATTGTACTAATTAGAACAAAGAGCTGGAAGACCTTTCTCTGGTTCATGGTTGGAAACTCAATTTATGTTTACTACTGGTTAGTAAAACATGAATGGGCAACCTTATTATTAGTCTCATTGTTTTTAACACAGAACATCGTCGGCATTATCAAGTGGCGAAAACAGGAAAAGTAACATGGACGAACAACTTTATCAAATAGTTGAGCTACACCCCTTAGAGGGTTACATCCAGTATGCAGGAGTAGTTGGGTCAATTGGAACATTCTTGCAGGAGAGTGAGCTAGAGGACGGGTTCGTAGGTGGCGAGTTTACCTGTGTGCTAGATGGCTATGGGGACGTGAGTGATGAACAATTCTATTTCTATGGTGTTAAACTTATAGAAGTTGAACAAGATTAATGGGAGGATATGATGAAGAAAGAAGTTAGAGAAGTTGCAGTGCCAGCACAAATTATGTCACAGGTTGTCTGGATAGCTAGCGACGGAAAAGAATTCAATCAGGAACATTCCTGTAGATACCACGAGCGGGCTTTACATATTACAGAAATGTGGAAAAAGGTAAAGCTAAGTGCATTTCAGTCCAGTGTGTTAGGGGTATTCTATTTCATCACCGACCAAGAGACCTTGGACTTCTTAGTCAGCAATTATACTGGTAACTGGTCAATGACAGAAGCCGGCAAGAAATTAAAAGTTGGCGACTGGGTTCACTGTGACTTCAGAGAAGATGATAGAAATAATGACGAATACACAATAATCACAATGTCAGAGTTAATTGAAACAGTAGAAAAGTTTCAGGGAGAAATAAAATGATAGTTAAAATAGTAGCCGTAGAACATGTCACAAGCTTCAGTGATACTGACTTTCAAGAGGAATTAGATACAGTAATTAAAAGAATGCAAAAGGCTAGTGCTGGCACATTGGAGGTTCAATATCAGATGAGCAATACTCAACAGGATGTAGCATATTCAGCACTACTGATAATGCGGAATTAACTTATGACTGTGACATTCGAGCGAGCGTGGCAACTTGCCAGACTTGTTGAAGTTGAAAATCATTCTCCAAAATGTACTTTCTTTAAGACTGAAGGTACATGGCTGTGCGACTGTGACGTACTCTTTAAACATCCAGAAGTTTTAGACTGCGACCACCACTTTGGTAAAGATGGTGAAGAGTGTGAGAAGGGCATAGTACACTTTAGAGCAGGAGAAAGATGTGATTAAATATTTTATCTATACTTTAGTAACAATTCTTATGCTTTTTATTGTTAGTAAATTATTTTATATGGGTCTAACATGGCTAATAGAATAGATATTAAAAGTTGTTCTCGTTGTGGGCAAGACCATAATAACTTGTTAATGCACGAGTTTAAGAGACCAGTGGTAATAGCTTCTAATGAGATATTTACTCACTACACAGTTTGTCCAACTTTAGTTGAACCAATCATTATTAAGGTTGTTGACGACTTTGAAGACAAAGCTTTTGAAAGTGCTTTTGGTAAACAATAATTAGGTTTCTCAGGTCGGTTGAAGTCAGCACGATACCGGTCTTGGGTTCGCTGCTTGCAGTGCAGTGAGGAGAGTGCGCCACTAAGACGTAAGACAGGGTGATTGTGGGTCAGTAAGGGCAGTAGACTAGGCAGACTATAAGCTCCTGTATCACGAGTCAGAACCCACAGCTAGCAGAAAGCTGTTTGCCGGCTTCCTAGAAATCTGCGAATACACTGTCAGCTCAGTGACCTGACCACTGCAAGTAGATTGAGAAATCCCTCTTAACTGAGGGATTTTTCTTATCTAAAAATAAAAAAATTAAACTGTTATTAGGGGGCTATTGACACTTGACAAATTCCAATACATCATTTATAATTGCAACTATGACACAGCCGGAGACAGCTGTTACCTGTTGGCGTGGGTGCGTGTTAGCGAGGTGGCTGCGAACGGGATATTTTTATACTGTAAACGTGAGCGTCTGACCCACTTACGTGCCAGAACTCCTCGATAATTTCCCCAACCGAGTGCCTCTGCGTAATGTTTTGGGTATGCTATACTTTGTCTATCAATGAGATTTTACTTCCGGCTTCACTAGCTTGAGTTATGTCTCTGAACCTTTACAACTGAACCCATTTTGAATTCTGCGGGCGGAGCTGTGCCTAGTGAACACGGCGAACCCTGACTAGAACGGCAGGTAAGCGGATATAGCGACTATCAGGAAACGGTCTCCCTAGCTGAGTAACACAGGTGTAAAAGTACCGACGAATGGACAGCCTGACCATCGACCCGCCCACAGAGTGCCCATCGAGTAGCGATCGACGGTGATAAATCACGGCAGCGTGAAATACACTCCCATAAGTAGACAAAGACCCATATGACATCGAGCCCCTATAGTGACGGCAGGGGATGCGAGCAAGGGTTCATCGAGAGAAATTTCGAGCGTCGGCGAGATAATGACAGATTTTACAGGGGGTTGTGACAAGTATCCTGACACCATGCTACTGACATGGTGACAGGGCAGGTTGCCACAACCAGACACAGGCGACACGGAGGATACCATGAACTACATAGCGAACCGAAATTTCACCACAGTTGACAAGAACGGAATACACTACGCAGGCGACACCGCACAGGCGACGACGACCCTGCACTGCAATCTGAGTGACGGGAAATGGCGAAGACAGGCAGTGATAGCACGGACGATACCAGTCGAGGCCAGAGCACAGTGGCACGCACAGTCCAGAGCGAACCGAGCACTTGAGCACACCGAAGACACCCGCAAGTATGATGCCTACATCACGGCAGCAGGCAACTGGGCCATCAACGCAAAGGTCGACAAGTACGGGACAGTATGCAAGTGCGACGGGTACTCAGAGACCGCCCCAGTGCGAACCTTCGGCAAGTATGGAATGTACGGCAGTACCCTAGTATTCAGCAGCCCAGCACTCCTGCTCGGATACCGAGTAGCCACCCGCTAGAACCAGACAGATTTCAAGGAGCACCATGCAGAAAGTAGTAGCACTCTTCTTCCTGATAGTCGCAGTGGTAACAGTCACTGCAGGGTCAGAATTACTGACCCCCATACTCAACCAGCTCAACAATCTGGTGACAATTCTAAGGAGCATCTAATGTCTACACAAGTCTACTTCGGTTGGAACATCCCAGCGTCTGCCGGACGCAACGCCCACACTTCATACAGACCCCAGTATGAAGACATGGCACGGATTTACTCGGTCATGCTCGATGAGCGAGTGTCACCACGTGATGTAGACATCTACATCGAGGTCAGCTTGAAAGAGAAGGCTTGTGGCATGGACTTTGACTCAGCCATGGCATGGCGGAAGATGCTCGAAAGTCACCCACTGCACAGGGTGATGAATGAGATAGGTGGTCGTAGACTCGCAGGTGAATTGCGAGTGCACCTGCCGCTCGATGAGCAGGGTGACCACGTTGGTTCGGTCAGTGACAAGGATGTAATTGAGTACACGCTCATATCCTTGGGTCTCAACGGTGATGCAGCCAGCTTAATAGACTGCATCTACTGGTGCTGACGGGTAGGGTCAAGGGAGCTGACCCCTAACAGCTCCCACTTTTACCAGTGTCCATGGTGACGTGGACACTTGTAAGAGTAGGATGTGCCTGCTCATTGATGGAGGTAGCAATGACTATCAACGGTTGTAATGTTCGTGACAGTAAGGGGACATTCGTTGCTCACGAGTGCAACGGACGTGAAGTAATCTCACGGGTCGGTCAGACAGTTGTTGAGACTGTGACCTGTGAGTGTGGCTGTGGTGACAAGCACGACTTCATTGTTGCCACTGTGCAATGTACTGAGTGTGACATGGCACACGACGTGACCATCGCAATGGTTCGATAGGAGGAACTATGCTCGACATTGATGTATCCTTTGCTCTGATTTCCAAGGCGAAAGCCACTTTGCCTGCTGAGTACGACACAGCGGCATACTCAACCGTGTACCACCTGCAGGGTGACAGTGTTGTAGCCAAGACTCACAACAAGGTCACTTACGAACTGGTGCACATGATGACCCTGTACCCCGTTGGCAAGGGTGTAGGTAACCAGATGGCAAATATCAAGAAAGGTAAGGTGACAATCAATATTATTTCATAGTGAGACTACGATACGAAGTTACGGAGTGCGACTGTGACTTTGTAATGTAGCACTTGCTGCAGACTGTTAGTGAGGAGGATTGACAATGCAGTATGCTTATGTTGTGAACTTTTGGTACGAGGCAGGTCGTCTGGATTTCGCTGGAATATTCAGCAACGCAGACACCATGCTCGACACACTCAAAGGAATTCGTATGGACATATGCAGAGATGAGGTTCGGCATCTGTTTCTCAAGGCTGAGCACTCAGGTGTAATTGAACGTGAGTTCATTGGCATCTGGAAAGTGGAAGTCTGCCGAGCACCAGTAAGCTGGATACCTGCAGGACACGTTGACAATTACTGGATTGACACAGTGATGGGTGTATGGGTCAGCCCATTGCAAAAAGGTGTCAATTATTCAATCACCGTGTGTGATGGATACGTTCGACTATAGGTGACACTATGTTCTGGCGAAAGATAGCATATATGGTCAATATTTATGACGTTGACCAGACACATGTTCTCAGTGGCACATACGTCTCAGTAAGTGACGTGTCAAGAATTCTGGACTGTACTTTTGGAAAGAGGTGGCAAAGTTTATATCATTTGTTTGATAGTATCAATCTACGTGGACTCCAACATGGTGACAAAAAATCAGAAAAGAGTACATGTGGACGTATTGATAATCTGACAATCATCGTAACCATGGTTTATATAAGTGGTCAGGATAATGTCAAGACACATTTCAACTTACTCAAAGGAGGTAAGTCTCATGTCCAGAATAGCTAAGTTTCCAAAAGACGTACCATACTACGTCTTCAACCAGTCCCCGCAAGGTGACTGGCAACCAGTGCTCCAGCACGATGCAATCACGTTCGCAGTGAACGTGCAAGCTGACAATGCTGAGCAAGCCAATCGGATTGCTGAGAAGATTGGTGTCTACTTCGATGGGGTCAAGAATGAGATTGATTGTCCATGTTGTGGTGATAGATGGAGCAGGGTAAAGGACTCATCTTACTACTATACACACTCTTTGTATCCACTATTCTGGTCAACCGTCGCTAGACTTGATAACCCCCAATGGTATGTTTCTAATCGAGTACTTCCAGATAGTGTTCGTACTATCTTGATGGAGCAGGAGTTTCATTTGACTGTCGTAACAAGCGGCAGAATTTACCTGCGAAATGTGCTCACTGCTGAGTATAAGATACTACCGTTTACAAAGTATAAAGTATCACCGGTCTGGATTAGACCGGAAATATCTGACCCGTCCAATTGGTAAAGGAGCAATAAGATGGACATAAGCTTAGTGTACGATTTTTACTACCTGAACGCCGCCGAGTATCGCATGTGGACTATCAAACCACGTGATGATGCTGAGAACCTCGACGTTCGCTACTGGTCTCTGCGCCGTGCAGTAGAGGGACACCTCGAAAAAGTAATTGATGTAATGGCTGACACATTCGTAGCCTACGCATTCATGGCAGCATTTGGTGAGGCACGGCACGCATATGACAAGGCATCCGGTGAAGCCCCCTGTGACCTGCCGAGTGGTGGACGTGGCAGTGCATATGATTCCGCCATTGAATATGACTTGTTTGCATCAGCACCTGCACTGATAAGGGTATTCGACCAGAACTGGGAAAGTGGGTATGGTGGCAATGCGTGGAAGTCAATTTCAAAAGCAATCAGTCTCTACAAAGTGAACAAGACTGTCTTTGTAGACCACATCATTGACCTCAAGCATAATGGGGGCTCACTGTTTGATAAGGACGGTGTGCTCGAACGAGTGCACCTGAATATGGATATTGGTGAGAACACCCTGATGAACTTCCTCGACCTCAAGAAGAATTATGACCTGCTTTCCAATGGGATTGATGATGAGAAGTATTATGCTCACGTCAGTGTAGATGTTCGTAAGCTGTTGGAAAACTTCGGCAAGAGAAATGGTGGTCACATCACATTCTACCACCATCGTCCAGACTTATGCAAGAAATTGTCTGAGACATGTGACCTCGGCATGTTTGGTACTGATGTACTTGGCTCTCAGGGCTGGGAGGAAATCTCTCAAGAATCTCAGTGTGAGAGTTGTGGCAGTAGTTATCCTAGTGAGGACATGTATCACACAGAGGGGGGCGACATACTGTGCAGTGATTGTTACAATGAGGACTACGCAAGCTGCGACCACTGTGGTACAGAGTTGTACAAGGAGGATGCCAAGGTTACATCGGGTGGCGACTACATCTGCGACCGTTGTGCAGCACGATATTCCTACATACAGTGTGAGAACTGTGGATACTGGAGCACTGACAGCAAGGAGTACAAGGGGGATGAGTATTGTCAGGACTGTTGGGAGTTTACTTGTGACCAGTGCTGTGATATACATGAGGCTGATGAGCTCATCGAGAATGAGGATGGTGACTGGATATGCTCCTCATGTAATGATAAGAACAATGAAGAGGGGGCTGGTGATGAACCAGCCTCTTCTACCACAGAAGAAGAGGTGAACAATGAGTAAGAAACATAAGAAATCACGTTTAGATAAGCAAAATTTCAACGAGTGGGTTAGTAATAATCTCACTCAATTGGAGGCTGACTTAGCCAATCCAAAAGCACCTGTCAAGACTGCTACCAGATTTGCCGATGATGAGCTCAGCGATAAAGAATGGCTTGAGCTACACAAGGGTGAGTTTGAAGATGATGACCTGCGCTATGCAGACTACTGGGACAGAACTGGTGGTAAAACTACTACGTCTGGCGTTTGGAATTCATATGCAAGAAAAGAATGTCACAGGGGCAACAAGAGTATAGTATCCTTTGAGAATAAGGGCACACTCTATGCAGGTGGCACATCCCGTGGAGCTAAGGTATACAGGGGTATGCTAGTAGTTGACCTGACAGGCGGGGACTTAGTGTTTGGTGCAATGCCAACCACTAATCGACCTGACCTATTCCCCTCAATCAGTGAGCAGAATGTTCAGTTTGTATCACTGCCAATCTTAGACTACGGTCAGCCGGAGCACTTGGACTGGACATTCTGGAAACAGTTTGCAGCAGACATCAAGGCAGTCTTGCTCAGTGGCAAGGATGTGCTAGTATGTTGTATGGGTGGACACGGCAGAACGGGTGTAGTACTATCCATTCTGATGGGGCTGTGGATGCCAGAGTTATCTGACCCAGTGAAATGGGTGAGGGCTAACTACTGTGATGAGGCTGTTGAGACACGCAACCAAGAACGATATGTTGCGGCAATGATTGGTGAGCAGAAGTTTGTAGTACGAGCATCACCAGCAGTAACATACCTGAATAAGGGTAATGGCAATGCAGTATTGCCAGCCGCAACGGCAGAGCTCACACCTTACTGGAACAGTGTGACTAAGAAATTGGAGTACAGATGAGGATGCCAACAATTCGTATCAGTGAGCACGCCAAGCGTGAGGCGGAGGTGAGAGGCATAAGTCTCTCACTACTCCGCTATCGTATCAACCAGTGTGAGCAAGCCGCACTTGAAACACCATATGAGGAGGCGAAAGTAATAATAAGAGTACTCGATGAGGACAAATTTACTGACAACTTTAGCAACGGCAACGTGATTGTCGCCTGTGTTGACCCTGTGAAGAAGGTAGTCAAGACAGTATTCTACCGACGGGCTGAGCAAGTATTCAGACCGTGTGAAATTGACCAGTATGTGAGGTGAGTAATGGCAGATGGATTGATTATCAATATGTTGATAAACTCTAATAAAGAGTTTGCTTCTAACCTACAAAGTGCATGGTCTGAATGGGCATGCTACAGGTCAGACCCATTCAGACACGACTTCTGTGAGGTAGACTGTGATTGTGAAGATAATTTCATGGATACATTAGTAACAATGGTAATACCTGTAGACATGGATACACCTATCCTGCGAGACCAGATTGAGAATTACATAAGGGACTATTAATGGACACAATCAAGATGTACATAATGCAGTTCTTATTGTGGCGTATGCGCCGACATGATATTCGAATTGCTGAGGGTATGGAATACCTCATCAATTGTGAGTGGTAGGAGGATTGCAATGTTATATGACAAGATGTTAGAGCTAGTGAACGCCAAGTTTGGCTATGCACAATATGTGCATGTCAACCAAGTCATGCGATTTGGTGACCAGATATTGGCACTCATTCGAGTGGATGGACAGTACACGTGGACAGGTTTCCTGTTCGAGTATCCTGATGGTGGCAGGGACACCAGTTCACTGGTAATCAAGGGCACAGTGTGTACTTGGGGGCTAGAGGGTGAAGCTAACCACACTAGTGGAGAGCATAGCCTTGACCTAATCATGGCATGGATGGTAGATAACTGTTGGCATGGCAAGTCAGCAGCATCCTTGACAAAATAACTATTCGATGCTATACTATAACTAAGGAGGAAGACTATGACCAGTATGATTAGTATCACCAAGATGTTGAATGACCTCGGTGGGAATAAAGCCGAGCAGACTAAGGTCAAGCTGCAGATAATTGAGCAGACCAGTGACCTGCAGACCAAGCTGAAAGACCTCGGCAAGTTTGCCACAGCCTTGAGCAATACCATCAAGGCAGAGTGCGAGCTGGCTGGTATCATGGAGGCAGTTGGCGAGGGTGCTAAAGTTCTCAAAGTAACCAACACCCCACTGTGGAATAACGAACGCTTACTTGAAATGTGTGTCAAGTATGGTGTTCCTGCAGATGCACTCTTCGAATGTCAAGAAGAGGCTACCTCATACTACAAGATAGTATGAACGGACTTAGCCTACTCTGTTTCCTTTCAATAGCTGCCATAGTCTTCGGACTATGGTGGCTAGTAACTACATTCAAAATCACACGGAGGTAATGTTATGTATAAGATAGGTACAAACCTTTTTGCAGTTGATATAATGAGAACATATGATGGTAATACTGGGGAGTATACATCAAAAGAAGTGTATACACCAGTACATGTGTACCAATCAAACCTGTGTGAGACACTCGTCAGGTTTCCAAATGGTGAAGTAATATGGGTATCTAATCGACTACTTGTAGTGGAGGCTAAATAACATGGCTAATAAAAAGTTTACATGTAGTGTGTGTGGTGATGAGCAGAACATGAATGTTCTCTCTGAGTATTCTTACTTCAACTCAGGGCAGGACTCTGCTGAGAAAGCAGTTGAGGTCTTGAAAGACAATGACATCATCTGCTCTTACTGTACTGGTGAACTCGAACCAGTTGCCGAGCACCGGAAATCCAGTGTTCAGAAAGCTGAGTACTTGCAGAACCACTTCGGTATTGACATCCTCAATGCTGATGAGGGAATGCGCTCATTTATTGAACAGAATTATTAGGAGGCAATATGTATAAACTACTATCTAAAGTTCTACGGGTATTGTCCGAGGCAGGCATGGCAATCAGTGGATTGCTACTGCATATCAGTGGTGTCAATCAAGGTACTAGTTTCCTTGTAGATTGTCAGCGAGTGGACAATGAAATCACTGACCTGATTCACGAGCTGGAAAGAGAGCGTAACTTATGGTCATAGTATTGTGGATGCTATGGTTGACAAGGATACTTCGTGCACACATAGCACGCTTGTTAGCTGCGAGCAAGCAACTGGAGTATGCTAGCTACCTGCTCTCCCAAGAGCAGGAGGCTGGCATTGTCTCTGAGAGATATGTTGTGAACAAGGTACGGTTCTACCGTATCAAGATGGACATGTTACATAATAACTTTACGGTATCAAGCTGGCTACTGAAAAAAATTCAGGGCGGGCTTAGGGAGAATAGCTTATGAGAACAACACAAATCATCCCCTTTGAAGAAATACCACAACATGTTTTGAATAAGGCACTCAACATGTTGGCTATGAGAACAAGACATCAAGACGTAACACGTGTCTGGCATTCGGTAGATGATGTGTGGTGGATAAACATATTCTTCTATAGGTCTAATGGTGTTCTCAAACGGAATGCTTCTATATATCCTAGAATAGCACAGGGCGGGTGTGATTACAGTCGTGAGTTTGTTATAGTAAAGGATGATGAATAATGTCAATGATAATGGTTAGAATGAAATTACCACACACGGGTCGTTGTCCTTCATGTGGCAATAGTGAGGGGTTTGTGACTGACCACATTACTTGGGTGGCTGTGCAGTGTACCAAGTGCAACTGCTTCTCACACCCGACCCATGAGCAGATTGGAATACCAAGACAGGAGGATTGTCAAGATGACAGTGACTAACCGAAACAAGTATGAAAATGTAACCAACAGAATGTATGAACACTTCTGTGATGCAGTGTTTGTTTACATAGAAAGTGTGTATGATGAAGTAATCAAACCATATGTTGACAAGTACAAACTTGTATTCTTGTCCGGCAACGGAACATGGTACATGGGTAGTACAGATGAGACACCTAAATGGTTTGTCCGTAAGTATAAGGGTTATTATCATGGAGCAATTGACCCTTGCAAAACTATCCAAGATGTGTTAAACTCAGAGGTATATGGTATGCCTCACAATTGTTTAGGTTCTCTTATGCCCAGCTCAAGACAGGAGGTAATCGAATGACTACTAAATTTGATATGACTGCTATCAATGATAAGGTACTGTCCATGATGGAGACCTACGGCACAGGGTGGATGAAGCCGTGGGTTGATATTTATGGTGGGGCTATGCCGTGCAATGCTGAATCAAAGCGTCAGTACACAGGGTTCAATCCATTCATTCTGATGTCTACTCCCTTTACCTCACGGTACTGGGGTAACTTCAATTGTTGGAAGAGACTCGGTGCTCACGTAAAGTCAGGTGAGAAGTCAACCAGTGTGCTATTCTGGAAGATTATCAACGGCAAGGATGAAGATGGTAACCCCAAGACCATCCCGCTGATGAGAACCATTGCACTATTCAATGCTCAACAGGTTGAGGGGTGGACAGAGCCGGCAAGCACAGTCACCTTGTATGCAACACAAGGGTCACAGCTTGTAGATGACTTGCTCACTCGTCACCAAGTTATCATAGACTACGGTGGTAACAAGGCAGCTTACATTCCTAGCTCAGATAGGATAATCTGCCCACCTGCAGAGGCTTTCAAGACAGAGGATGGTTATGACTCAACCAGATTGCATGAGCTTGCTCACTGGACAGGACATACCTCTCGATTAGATAGGCTTGACAAGCACACCTCTGCAGAAGAGGAGCTTGTAGCTGAGCTCGCCTCACTCTACATGTGTATGACACTCGGAGTGAGTAAGGAAATTCAACCTGACCATGCTCAGTACCTGCAAGCATGGAAGGAACGCATCAAAGATGATGAGTGGTCTTTCTATAAGACCAGTAAGCTGGCAACAAAGGTAACTGAATACTTGTTGGCTGAGAAAGAGGAGGAACAAAATGATATTTGAATTAGATGATGCAGTACTGACCATGTATAATGGCTCAGCATGTGTGTATATATGGTACTTCGGGACATTTGCACAGGCGCTCTACCTTACACCTGATGAACCGTCGCCAATCACTGTTGCTTTGTTCACTCAGGAAGAAGTGAGTGATGAAGTTGACAAGCTTACGATGAATGGGTGGACATGCCAATGACAAACACTAAGGACGACTTCGAAAAGATAGTTATACATGAGTATATAGACACAGGTGGTCTCAACTGCCCCGTGTGTGGTGCAGAGTATTCAGTAATCAACACCTCACCTATGGGTGAAGACTTGGGACGGGACTGCAGATGTGAAGAGTGCGGAGAAGAGTGGAGGGAACTCTATGCACTAGTTGGAATAGAGAGGTAGACATGAAAGCATACAGAGAAATGGAGAAGCTGTTAGCTGAACGCATGCTCTTCTCGGTATCACGCATGAAGCAGGCATATCGCTTGCTTCGTGCTGTACACCTTGAAGTACACTACGGTGAGGGGGTTATGTCAGACACCACACACTTGGACATACGGGACTTCTTTATTGAGCAAGCTAATCAAGACAGAAGAGACTATGGTCTTAGCATATTTGACTCAGAAGAAGAAGATGAGGAGGAAGATGAATTAGATAATAGTGAAAGAAGCTATTGACAATTAGTTAATAATAGTTTATAATACTTTTATTAACTTTAATTAAGTTTATTTAACTTTCTTATTAAATACAGGAGGATTACCTATGGATAAACTAACTTTCTCAAAGGGTTCTGGCAACTCTAAGCTGACTAAAATAAAGAATGCTAAGGTGTTTGGGTTCTCTATACCAGCCGGCAAGACCTGCCCTGCAGCTACCATATGTAAGACAATGGTAACTCGTGATGGTGTACTCACAGACTATGGTACTATCCGATGTTTCGAGGCAAGCATGGAGGTACAGTATAAACAGTTACGTGATATGGTGTGGCGTAACTTTGATATACTGTGGGCAGCAGGTCACAATGCTGATGTGTTAGCTGACCTCATAGATAGCTCGTTGCCTAAGGGTGCTACCCATATTCGTATCCATGTGGGTGGTGACTACTACAACTTTGACTATTACTTGGCGTGGATGCGTGTGGCACAGCGGCATCCAGAGATAATCTTCTATGGGTACACCAAGATGATACCTTTCATCAAGGTAACTCGTCCAGATATGCCGGCAAACTTTCGTATCACTGCCAGTATTGGTGGTAGGTATGATGAGATGGCCTACCAGTACCCAGTCTACGCTCGCATTGTCTACAGTCAGCAGGAAGCTGATGACTTAGGTCTTGAAATAGACCATGATGATAGTCATGCCATTGACTGCACCAAACCATATGCTATAATTATTCACGGCACACAGCCTGCAGGTTCAGTAGCCGGCAAAGCAGTGGCAGCGTGGCGTAAACTTATGAAGAAACAGGAGGTAAACAATGAGTAAATTAACTAATAGGGACATAGCTGCTTTCCGTAAGCAGATAACTGCAGCATTCAAGATGGTTCGCACCCACGATATTTGGGCACGACAGAATCACAAGTGTTGTGGTAGCTGTGGGTTTGCAGCATTACCAGACCACATCCTGTACACTGGTGATAAACCATTGGGTGACGCTGTGTTCTACAGTGCACAAGATAGGGAGAGCATGAAGTCTGGTAAGTTCTACATATCCTTTACCACTAAACGGGCGGCCAATTTATTGGTTATGTCTGGCATACTGTCGGGTATATTAGCCACTTGGAATGGTGATGAAGAGGAGCGTGTTTGTTTTGAGTACATCTTTCCATGTGTAAAGGAGGAAGTATAATGCCTATATTATATGCAACAGGTGCTTATATTGCACCACACCATCTACCTAATGGTAGCTGGGCATGGATAGTAACTGGGTTTGAGGATGACACTTTCCAAGATGGTGTTGAGGTAGACATTCCAGTAACTGCTGATACTTGGGAAGAATTAGTAACACCAAAAGTAGAGGAGGACTAATCATATGATGAAAGACCCACAAGGTCATACCTGTAATGATACTGTTGCTTTGAAACGGTGGACACGACTTGGTAACAAGTTGGCTGAGATAACAGGGACTACCCTGCTAGGGTTCAACCCTAACATCTTGCTGCTGCATGCAGACAAAGTAACCACGGCTACAATCCCATCATGGGTAGCCATGGAAATTGTTGGTGCTGTGATAGAACTTGAGAACAAAGTAAGTAGACTAGGAGGTACACATGTTACGCTTACCCGATGGTAATCCTGCCAAAAGTGAGAATGAATATACTATGGAGTGGGATAACGTAGGCAGTTATATTGAGTCATTCCTAGGAGGTAAGTATGTGGGGAAAGTGGATGATGTACTACACTTCACTAATGAAGATAACCCCAACCATACACATACCATCAGCACAGTCTTGGCGGGCAGGTTATACTCTAACCTAATCAGGATAGAGTGCAAGCTGATAGCAACAGAAGAGATAGCTCGTGCCTATATAGAGGCTGAACAAACAGAAGGGTGGTAGCACCCATCAATCAAGGGGGATTGATTTGGAGCAGAGGCTCACTACCTCAGGGGAATAGCTCCTAAACCAGAAAGCCACACAAAGGCGTGGCAACAGGCAACCACAATTACAGCGGACTCAAGCCTGAAAGCCACCATTAGGCCTGTTTGCAGGCGACAAGGAGACAAGATGACAGCGAGCAAGCACACAACTGTACCCGTAGTGTTCGAGGGGTACGAAGTCCAGTTCATTAACGTGCCCGATATGCGTGAGTATGATGCGGCTGTGTCATATGTACTGGGGCAGGGATGGGAGATATATGATACGTGGTTCACAGATGGTGTAGCACCTACTACTATCTTCATCCGCCGGCTAGCTAACATGCCGGCAAGCATACTGCAGTAAACTCAGTACACATGTGTACTGCGTTCACTGCGAACAGGGGGTTGACAGCTAGCAATAACTATGCTATAATTAATGTGATATTCAATTGGAGGTAAGCACATGGAGCAAAGAGAATTAACTACAGAAGATGTTATCTATATGGCAAAGCTTCACATCAACACAGACCCAGACCTGTCGGCTAGAATACTAGCTGACTCTCAGGTAGCTGCTGACTGTGGACTAGTGGACGAGCTGACTACCATGATAAAGCAAAGGGATGCAAGCAGGGGGGACATTCGCAGTATACTGCAGACTATTGAAAGGCATCTTGTTAGCGAGGGTGCTATGCCTAAGCTAACTTGGTTGTACTGTTTCCGCTGTGGCATGAGTCACTATCATAAGTATCAGGGGATGGACACATGGCTGTGCCCCAACTGCCACGCTGTGAGGACAGTAGATAAAGGACAACTACTTAAAGGGAGCATTAACGATGCGAGAGGACAAGTGGAAGAAGAGGGACAAAGCAAGACATAAAAGAGAGCATGGCACAGTCGTTGGTAGCCGCTCCGTATTCACTATCATTCAGGCACAGATAAAGCGTGCCGGCAAAAATAAAAAGAGAGGTAAAGATGGGCGATAACCTTACTATTAAAATCAAACCTTTGAGCAAGTCAACTGGCAACCTGTTAGCTGACTGCAGTGCCCTGTGTGCTGATGCCTATGTTAACCTGCTCAACCTGCAGATGAAGTATCACTATACTGCTAGTAGTGGGCATCCAGAAGTTATGTACCACGACTGCCCGCTGTGTGATGGTACTCGTGACCTCCTCATAGACCTAAGCAGAGCACACATGCTGCTAAGGGGGGAGGCAGAGGTAACTGACAAGCGGACTAGCTTGCGTACTCGTCGGCTGATAACGGTGACTAAGCTGCCTCGTTAGCTGAGTACCTAGCGAACAGCTTGCTGTTAGCTCGGTGCTCTTAGCTGACTGTTAGCTGTGGGTACTGTGTCCGCCAGAGATTTTTTAAGACATTGGTTCTGGCGGAGTTAGGCCCACTAATTGATTATTTTATTGTATCATTGTATGATTGTATTAATGTATATAGGAGGTTAGCATGAATATACTAGAGACTAGAATGCAGAGGTTAGCAGATGTCATGGAGTACGGAGAGGACATAGCTAACTGGGATGCAGGCACACTGATAGCCTGTGCTACTGTACATATCAAGCGTCTTAATGAACGTATTGCAGAGCTTGAAAATGAATGGTTACCAATACGCACTGCACCTATAGGTATTGAGATAAATGTTAAGACTCCTGAGTACTTTGGTGTTGCAGGTTATTCATCTATTACTCTTACCAGTCCTGAGCATAGGGTTGCGGTTGCCCGTGACGGAGAGTATGTTTCGTGGAGGAGAATGCTATGACTAAATTACTCATAACCGACAACCCACTAGATGACGCAGCCCACGTAATCAGCAGACTGCATGCTAGCTTACTGCACACTGCACGCACCAACCATATCAACAGTCCACACCATAAAGGTGCAATGTCTAACTGTCCTAAGTGTGAGCCTGTCATTGATGTACTTGATGATGCCACTACTATGTGTGAGCATCTGCTTTCTCTCTCTAAGGAATAGTCTGTTTACATCGGAGGTGTGTCCGGTGTATTCAGCTAACAAGCAACCCCAGTTTACAGGCTACTTGCTGTCCTGTATTCTGGGGCTTGCAAGATTTGTGTCTTCATGTTATAATTAATAATAACAACAAGTGCATATTGCTATAGGGCATTTTGTCACCACACAGCGGGCGTGATGTTCGTTGTACAAGTTTATACAGGAGGAACAACTATGGCAAGAATAACATCTACCTATACCAGTAAAGAACCGTGCCCAGAATGTGGGGGAAGTGTGTTGGTATCTGAGTATGAAACTTATGGTACTACTCTTAATAATGCGGGGGACGATGTTGATGTTATATACTATCACACCCAATATTGCTGTACTGAATGTTCTTTTATGGAGGATATTTAATGTCTAATACTGAATATGAAATCATCGACCAAGACTATTATATCAGCGACGAACCCTGCCCAGAATGTGGCAAACCAATCGTGTCTGTGACGGTTACTAATTGGGCTAAGTATCTGCTTGGTCATAACTTGGATGTACTTGAATACACAGGGACAACTTATTCATTCGTTTGTAGTAATAGAATGGTGTGTGGTTTTCGTTTTGCAGTAGATGTAGTGTGATAAAACTCACTACCATGCAAAGAAATTGCTTTAGTTACAACTGACACTTTTTGTCACTGTCAATAGTGTCAATCACAGAGGAGAATATAATGTCTTTAGAAATTATATCCAATGGGAATGGTCGGCATATTGCAAGTTTCAGATGCCCACAATGTGGTAATAGTCTAAAGGTTTACATCAAAGATACTGCTCCACATAACATCCGCTGTGCTTGGTGTGGTCTAACAATACGTGAAGTAAAGAGCAAGAGTGCTGATATTGATACACGAGACTTGCGCCGACGTAAAAGAGATTACATGCAGATGAGATAATTTTTTATCCTAGAAATTTACACTTGAAAATTATTAGGAAGTGTGGTATAATTAATGTATAGTTTGAGGAGGCAATAACATGTATGGTATAACAGTTAAACAAAAGAAAGCTTTACGGGCAGCAGTTACCAAGCACGTAGCTAACACTGGCAGGTTTCCCAGTGAGGCAGCATCACTGCCAGAGTTTGATGAGATTGGGGATATGAACCCGTGTGAAGTTTATTGGCAGTATGCCAATCGTTATGTTGAAGACCTGAGAAACTCTGAGTTTGTCAGCGTCCCTTATGAAACTTTCTAGGAGGAAACACTATGGAAAATCTAGGTAAATTGATTGGCTTTCTTATATTTGCACCCATCGTGATTGTCTTGGCAATTGGTTTCATCGGTGTGGTAATTGCTTTCCTTGCCCCCGTAGCTTTGGTTCTGTTGCCCATTGTAGCAGTCTTTGGTATCGGTGGTCTTGTCACAGTGGCTGCTGGCTAGGAGGAAAATGTATAAACTTATACTTAAGATGTCCTTTGGGATAGTAGCAGTACATAAGCGTGACTTCATTACTTGGCGTGAAGCTATGTTGTTTGCACAGGGTATGCCTGTTGGCTTTACGCCAGTACTAAAAGAAGATGTGCCTGATGGTGCAATTGAAGTACCTTTGAAAGAACACAAAGAGGAGGAATAATATGTGGGGTGGTGGTTTAGATAGAACACGGTATGATGAAGAGCAGGGAGCAGAGTTACCTGAGTGCCCTGAGTGCGGAGCGTTCATGGTAGAGTATGGGTTTGGTTCTGGTGTATACTTTGCTTGTCTTGAATGTGAGAAAGAAAACCAATGTAAACATGAAGACTGTGATGCTGAGGCAGTACGTGATGGCTACTGTATAAATTGTTGGGACTGGTTGAATGGAGGGTTATAGTGGCAGCTAAGAAATATAAAATAGTGGATATTCATTCTGCAGATAGTTGGTATGAAAACAGGAAGATGTTCAATCTCATTGGTATGGTTGGAGAATTTATACCTTGCAAAACACAAGTAAGCTTTATTCCTAAAGATTGTGGCTGGCAAGTAGGAACATTCATTCCTGATGATGGGCCACTTACATTCCTATTTATTGGGGTTAAACTGGAGGTCATATAGTGTATAAGATAATGCAATTACCTATTGAGTTAATCAATGTTGAAAAGAACCCACGCCTAAATGTGAACAACTTGTCTGAGCTTACATCATCCATGCAACAGAATGGTTTGCTTGTACCTATCAGTGTATTCATTATGAATGATGAATACTTTGTTCGCTTTGGTCACAGGCGCTTGGAGGCTGCCAAGATATTAGGGTGGGAAACAATTGATGCAATCATTGATGCCACCCCTGAGAGTAATGCTGAATTACTTAGACAACAGTATGCGGAGAATCAACACAGGGTGGGTGCAACCTACTTCGACAATGCTAATATTGTATCCGACATGAAGGCTCTTGGTATGAAACAAAAAGACATTGCAGAACAACTGGTCATGTCTGAGGCTGCTGTTAGTCTATACTTGTCCATGCTCGCAGCATCCCCGAAGATACGGGCAGCAGTTAACGATGGTCGCCTGTCACCAAGTGCTGCAGAAGAAGTCATTGCCCTGCCGGAAGAAGAGCAGGAAGAAATTGCCCAAGCAGTTATCAGCGCCAAGACAGTAACGGCTGTGAAGAAACTGGTAGCTATGCACAAGATGGAAGGTGCTGGTGGTAAGGTTAAGCAGATGGTTCTTGGAGAATATACACCAGAGAACCCATTGGAATTAATGACAGTCGCCATGCTTGAACGTGTGGCACATGAGTTATTGTCCATCCAAGAAGATGTGATTGTAGACCCACAAGTTGGCAAGCAAGCACGTGACCTAGTGAATAGCATACGCAAGATGTTGTCTGGTGTTATATCAAACATAAAGGAGTAATCAAATGAGTAGCATACACATACGACCAAAGTTATATGAAACCTTTGCAGGGAACGGCAAGAAGTTTATATGCTTGGGGGGACGTGGTGGTTGGAAAGGACAAAAGCTGTGGCAAAGGGTTGTTAAGAAGGGGTGGTTCTGGGTCAACAAAGGTGAAAAGTTTTGGGACTGGCCTAATATGTTCTTCTTGGTGGAAGGAAAAGAAAACAAGAAATATGATTATACACTCTATTAAAGAAGGTGAAGAAGATGATAGACAAAGTTGATGTAACACAACTGAACCTAAGTGAGGCGGACACTCAGGCTGCAGATAAATTCATCCGTGAAGCTGAGTGGCATCCAAGCATGTATTGTCCTGCCTGCGGAGACAACATGTTTAAGGCACAAATGGGAAAGAAACTTGTCTGGCTGTGTCGCTCATGGATATACTTTGAAGGAGGTTGTGAATGGATGGAATGACTTACTCTAATGTAAATGACATACCAGATGTATGCCCTTTGTGTGGTATTACTCTTACTGAATTCTGTCGGTGCTACCGTTCACACAGCAGGTGCTCGAATGGACATAGCTCCATTATAAAGTCTTTTACTAGGAGAGAGCTTAAACCAGATGGTCGAATGCACATGGTGGAAACTTACTTTCAGAGGGTGAAAGAATGAGTAAAATAAAAAAATCTGAGTTAGAAAAACTGGTCTTTGAACCAATAACATTTGAGCCGTATGTGGGCAGCCATGTACGGGTATGTGCCCTGTGCTTTGGAAGACAACTAGAGAATGGTTTAGTTGAACACAAAGAGTATTGTACTCAGGTAAAAGCACAAAGAGAGCTTTTATTAATTTCAAGTAATCTTGTGCAATCACTTACAGGACTACGTGACATAAGTAAAAGAATTGATAGCTTGAAGGAGACTATAACATGATTGAGAATGGTAATAAAGTAATGGTCAAATTTTATGAGAATGATGTATTTCCATTTCAGTGTGGTGGACTTGAGATTGAATGTGTTGTTATCAACATGCCCCGTGGAAACGCAGACTTGCTACAACTTGAGTACACAGAGAGTGATGGTAACAAAATAATATTCTCTGTTAACCCAACAAGTCCGGCATTCGTTGGAATGTATAGGACTACAAAGGAAAGTGAATAATATGTGTGAAGGTAAAGATACTGGTTGTCCCTGTAATCTTAATAAACATTCCATGACTGTTCCTCTGGACTTTCAAAAAGTATATCCTGTACCAACCACAATATGGATAGACGGTAAAGGATATGATAGGACAATTGTAATTAGTTTGATTGATGAAATAAAGTGCCTAAATACTCATATCTGGGCAGACAAAATAATGCTGCAACATATCTTAGACAACGACACAACCTTGTGTCCACAAACGAGAATGTTTATTCGGAGAATGATTGATGGCTAATGTAATAAACATATACAGAGAAATAAATGAGAGTTTTAGAAAGATGTTTGGCACAGGGGCAGTAGTAATCAGAGCTACTGCCGAAGGTGATACTCATAAGTTTGACATAAAGATAGCTAACAAGCACATAACAGAGGAAGAAGTTTGTACTATCAAAGACATAGTACTTGAGCACTTCCCAAATATAACATTCAAACCACTACGAAAGGAATAACAATGACAGCATCACTTTTGTTTTGTGTGGGTGAAGAACACTATGGACTTGATGAGTTTATAGTTGAGGCACAGAGAATGGGGGTATCTAAAAGGATACCTCTAACTTATATACCAGATGGTCTTGTACCATACGAGAGCCACGTCCTGCTAGCTCACCCGCAAGCAATCGTCAGGGTGACAGCGGAAGGCAGAGACCTTGTTGACTTAGCCTACGCCCTGCTGGAAATGGATACCATAGTTGCTGATGACATCATGGCTCTTATGGATGTGGAAAAGGAAAAAATCCATGGGTGGACAGGAGATAACTTGAAAGCTGAGGACTACGTACCCTTGCCAATGTTGACAATCTCAAGAGCTATATCAACACTTCCGACCTTCTTTAAAACAAAGTTGGAAAAGGAATATGGTATTGAATATATGATGGGTGTGTTTGGGTTTGCCCCATTTGGTCGTATAGAGTTTGTTCTACCAGATGGTGTTGACACACTGCCGGAGGAGCATAAAGATATACAGGCATATATAGATGCTGGAATAGTAACCCCTGTACATGTTACATACATGGAGGACGATAATGACACAAACGAATGAGCAAAAACTATACTCTTCTGGTTGGAAATATGATGATGTGCTTACAGTACTAATGGGGGTTGCAAACTGTGATATGAACTATATATCCAACAATAATGGTAGAGACTATGAGCAATGTCCACTGTGTGGTGAAGATGATTATTACACACGCAACATAAAACATGAACCTGACTGTATATTTTTACTTGCCAAAGATATGTTATGTAGGCACGAGGAGGAAGAAGATGAGATACTCAATTCGTAAGTTGACTGTTGTTGTTGATGTTGATGATACCTGTGTTGGTTTAGTTGATGAGTGGTTGGTTAAGTACAACGCCTTAGCTAATGATGACTTAAGGAAAGAAGAAATATCTTCTTTCGATATTAAAAAATGTTTTAAGCCGGAGTTTGCTGAGGAGGGTATGGCACTCATGTATCAACCTAGCATCTATGATAATGTTAAAGCTTTTCCTGCTGCCCTAAGTGCCATTGCTCTTATGCGTCAACGTGGCACTCGTATTGTATATGCTACACACTCGGCACAGGGAACAGAGGGGAGGAAGTTTACTTTATTAAATGACCTAGGGTTTGACGTGGCAAAAGAAGACTATGTTGAAATAGCCGATAAGTCCCTGCTGCACTGTGACCTGTTTGTAGATGATAAAGCTCAGACCTTTGACAAGATGAGAGAAGTGTGGCCTGACACAATCAGTATACTATATACTCAACCATGGAATGCTTTTCACCCAACAAAATTCAGAGGAAACTGGATGACAGTTATCTCAGCATACAATCACTTACGTCAGCTTAGGGACAACATGAATTGACCCTTGCGTTAATTGAATTTCTATGCTATAATTAATGTAAGAAATGGAGGGTATATGCAGATTGTTTCAGTAACAACTAGCAAGCGTGGTTGTGGACTACGCAAAGAATATGGTCTATACATAACCAGTGGTACAGGTAGTGCTACTGGTATTATTCCAATGTTTACATTAGTAATTCCACCAGTACCATATGCCTCGGCTTTCCATAGAACACCACGTATGGTTGATGCCTCAGTTGTATTACGTCGTCAACCTATTGAAGAGTGGTGGGTTGGAGCATCACAAGAGACTGAGGATAAGCGGGCTACTAAAAAAATTTCGGAGAAGGCTTTTGGTATGCCTGTATCTCGAAGACTAAAGGTTGGTATATGTAACAGGTGTACAACAGTTGAAGAAGCTTTTAATAAGCTATGTCAAACAATGCGAGCACCAATGTCTGGTGTGCTAGAGACAGCATTTAGAAACCTAGCGCTAACAAAGTTACCAGAGTACAAGTACACAGCACCCCTGTTTGTTCAATTACAGGAGGCATTAGTTAAGTCAACCAAGACAACAGATGTTTTACCTTATATAGAAATGCTTGCTATACTATGGCAGTTGGCATACACAGTGCCACCGACTATGAGGAAAGAGACCATACCAAGCATCCTAAGTATGATGGTTTCAATTGGTGCTGTGGAAGATGCCATGGAAATTAAGAAACAAATGACAGGAGGATAAGATGGACGATGCTTATCTATTTGCACAACGATGTGAGTTAGAAGCATTACTGGTACAGGTTGAGGGAATGAAAGCAGAGAACCAACATAGACTAGACTGTGGCAATAGCATAGCATATGGTGAAGATGCTTTCTTCGAAAAAGCTAGGGCTATTGTGGGAATAGGGGAGCATGTAATGAGGAGCAGATAATATGGGAAGACCAACAAAAGATGATGATAGAAAAATCAGCACACCAGTTAGATGTCTGGTGTCTGCACCAGTGTTCAAGATGATTGTCCGCTCAATGACAATGCGGAAGATGTCTATGAGTGAGTGGGTTCGCTTAGCAATATTCAAAATGTTGTTTGAAGATAGGTTATTGCCTAGAGTTAAAATGGATGAGACCTTTGATGGTCTTAGAAAGTCAGGTAAAATATAATGGCTATGTGTCCAATGTGTAAGACAGAGCAAACAAAAAGGGTGGCAGGTCTGTGCCCAAACTGTAAAGAACCTATAAGTATATACAAGGGGGTTTGGTACAGAGACACGGGCTCATCACCCACTGTGACTATACTTGAGTTTCTTGAGAACAGTGTATCTAAAAACCTCACTGCTGAGAGTGGTAAGCCCGTAGTATTTAAGATTAACAAGAAGTCACCAACATATAAACGTGAGTTAGTCACAGCCGAGCTACTACTGAGTGATGCTGACCACGACATAAACAAAGTAATAAGGGCAATCGCTCTATTGTTTTCAGATAAAAAGTTTAACTGGAAACTACGCACTTCTTTGGTTCAGGTAAGGTTTGACTTCCCACTAGCTCTTGCAATAGTTACTAGTATTATGGATGCTGAGGAAGAAGAATACCTTAAGCAACAAAAGCAGCTTAATAAAATTATGAGGAAAGAAGATGTCTTTTCCTAGGAGGTAACATGCAGTACCTAAAAAACTTTAAGATATGTTTGGACGTTGAAGAGATAAACCACATGGTGCGCTGTATTATGAGAGCACCAGAATTTGCTATTGACTTAGAAACTACTGGTCTTAACTTCACAACAGACGAGGTGTATGGTATCTCTACAGCAACAGCAAACTATGAGTGGTATATTCCACACCACATGTTGGAAGCGGGTATGGCTGCTATTAAGCTGGTTGGAGCACAGCCTAATAAACTTGCTATCATGCACAATGGCAAATTTGATATGCACTTTTTCCGCAACCATGGAGTTGAATTTAATCAAGTCTATGACACGATGGTAGCACAAGCTCTCGTTGATGAAAACCAGACACTTAAGCTAAAGGTACTGGCTGAGACAAAGCTAGGTATGCCAAAAAATCTACCACAGTTTAAAGACTTGGTTGCCGAAGTTAAGAAAGAATTAAAACTAAAGAAACTGTCTGATGTAACCATTGACATGATAGACCCCACCAAGCTAGCAGAGTACGCAGGTCTCGATGCTCGGCTAACTCTAGACCTCAAGCAAGTATGTACGCATGAGGTTGAGAAAGAGGGCATGACTGCTCAAATGATGAATGTTGAAATGCCTTTTCTAAAGGTTCTTCTTGACATGGAACGTGTTGGTTTTTATATTGATAACAACAATCTTCCAGTAGTTGCGGAGGAATTCCTTACCAAGCGTGACCACGCATACGAAACTTGGATGAGCTTGAGCAATGGAGTAAATCCTAACTCATCCAAACAACTTGGTAATTATCTATATACCACACTGGGGTTCACGCCTACTAGGTTTACAGACTCCGGTGCACCGTCATCAGATGCCCTATCACTAGCCAGACTAAAAGAGTATGATAAGACAGGCTCTATTGATGCCTTACTACAAGTAAAAAAATATAAAAAACTGCTTGAGTACACTGATGCCTTTAGAGACATGCAGATTGGTGGTAGACTATATGGTTCATTCAATCAGACTGGCACAGTCACTGGTCGACTATCATCATCTGACCCCAACCTACAGAACATTCCCGCCAAGGGTTTAGATGGTGCTCAAATACGAAAGCTCTTTATTGCACCAGAAGATAGTTACTTCGTAGACATTGACTACTCACAACTGGAAATGCGTATTGGTGCTCACTTCACAAGAGATAAGAACCTGACCAAACTCTTTGAGGATGGTGGTGACCCACACCAATTAACAGCAACGCTGTGTGGTGATGTTCAAAGGTATGTTGCTAAGGCTCTAAACTTCGGTGTATTTTACGGAGCAGGCCCAAAGACTATCTCAGAGACAGTCGAAAAAGGTGGCAATCCTAGACCATCACTTAAACAAGCCAAGTCATGGCTCAATGCTTTTGATAATGCTTACCCATCAATTAAGTTGTGGAAAGAGAGAGTTGTACAACACGCTACCGCTTTGGGATATGTTAAAACAATAGGTGGCAGAAAACGCAGACTGCCTGAGCTATCATCCCGTGATGATTCACTACGATTTGCTGCTCAAAGACAAGCAGCCAATTCGATTATTCAAGGTTCTGCTGCTGACATTGTTAAGGTTGCTATGCTTAACATACACCCAATAGCACAGGACTATGGTGCTGAAATGAATGCACAAGTGCACGATGAGTTAGCCTTTGAATGTCCACAAGCATCAACTCAAGAGTTTCTTAAAGTAGCTTCAAAGCACATGGTTGAGGCAGGGGAAATTCTAGGCATGAGAGTGGGTCTTGTTGCAGACGGGAAAGCGGGAGCTAGTTGGGGAGATACCCACTAAATTAGTACAAACTTATACTTGACATGGTGCTCTGAATATGATATAATTAATGTCATAAACAGAGCACCTTTAGTTAGGAGGACTATGGAAAAAACTACAGCATACAGCCCACATATCCGAGACTTAATCAAACAATGTGTTGATGATTGGGGCAAACCAGAAGACAACCGCAAGCTACTTGTACCTTATGGCATTCCTGAATTAGACAGAGCACTCTATGGTGTTGATGTTCTTAATGGTGAATTGGTTGTTGTTCAGGGACAAGAGAAAAATCGTAAGACAACTTTCATGGCAAATGTAATTGCCAACATCTGTAACAATGCAGAGCTAGTTAACCCACCTGTAATTAATATTGATACACTTGAGTCTGGCATGCCTCCTCGCAGATACAGAGATAGCCTTATATCTATTATGGCTACAAGGTATTTACTTGGTGAGGGACACACTCCATTCTCACACTGCCACGCTTGTGGTCAGGCTGTGTGCAATCAACTAGGCATAACCCCAGAATTTCTGATGTACAACTCAAGAACAAAAGACCAGCTCAAAGCTATTAACTATGCTATAGCTACTATGTCTGAATGGTCATTACTTGTTCATGGTGCTAACCCTATGCAAGGAAACACACGTGACTTAGGCAATGCCTATGACCCACAAGAACCTGCAGAATCACGTTGGGTAAGGCTAATTGAAGAAGAGGGTGTCAATATGTTTGTTATTGACCACGCCCAACAGTATGCAATAGCGGGTGAAGCATCAAGCTATGAAAAATTAATTAAGTCTGTCAGTGCAATCGGTGACTTAGTAGCTCGCTACAACGTGGCATGCTTCTTACTTACACAGGTCTCTCTAACGTCTGTAAGGGAATCACGCAACGGTGGTACACTTATGGCAGCAGGTGGTTCAAAAGCAGCAGAAGAAGCCAACTCTGTTATCTCTACAAAGTATGAGTCTGGCTCAGGAGTTATGAGAATTATTCTGGAAGAAAGTCGTAGAGCTTCGAGCTTTACTTTATGGCAACCTTTAGATGATGAATCTGGTTGTTTCATCGGACGTGCCACAACTAAACCTATAGGAGATATTGACTAAATGGAATTCAAAAACTTAGCACTACAGTTACCAGAAAATCCCAACGCAGAAATTCAGCGGGTGGTTGCAGAAATGAAACTTCTCCCGCTCGTTGAGGCTATACAGAGAGAGGACATCCAAGGTCTACTACCACCCGATGTAGTGGAAAACCTAGCTAGTTTATTAACCACTATCACAGACATGTTCTCCATGGAAGTACCTGATGTAAGTCAGTCTCCAGAAGAAACCCTCCGCCGTGTTAGCCGTGACGTAAACATTTCCCGTATCCTTCGTGAGCGTGGTCTATTCAGGCTATATCAATTCTGCCGGACATTAACAGAAGATGGTGTGCCTGTGTATCTGTCTCTTATGAATCCAGAAACAGAAGCACCATTTGAAAACCAAGAGAAGTTTATTGGTTGGTTCTGCCGTGAGGCTAGCATATCACGTGGGCTTGTGTTCATGCGGTTGGCAGCTATCGAGCGGACTCTTAGCCTAGGGTACACAGAGAGCGAGGCTTTCCAAATCATCACTGCTCGCCCTTATGCTATTCAAGAGACCCTTAAACTTGTTGGTGAGTGGACAGGCGGAAGTCTTGACTCCGTAAATCCAGAAGCTTTAAGACAGGTAGCAGAGCGAGTAGCCCCTGAGTTAGCAGAAGGCTTAGCCAACTTGTCAGCAGCGTTCTTAGCTGACCCGTCAGATGAGAACAAGGAAGCCTTGTTTACTGGAGCACGCCCAATTATGAAAGCTCTTCTTGAAGAAGTGTCTGGTCATGCTAGTAGTAAGGATGCTATGTCATTTATCAAGCATGACATCTTGGAGATACCAGAAATAAATTACACGTGGGACACAAAATCTGACGCTCTAGTGGTTGAATTAGTACGAATGGGCATAGATAGTGCAACAGGAACTAAAAACATCGTAGAGGTCATTTCTGTGCCGTTCTATGCAGATATTGTAGACCTTCCACGTGAGATTGTGGATGACTTAATCAGGCGCTTGCCTATCAGAAACCGACAGGATGTAGTATGAAGATAATTATAGCAGGCTCAAGAACATTTACTAATTATACACTGGTTGCTGTAGTGTGTCTAAAGGCAATTAAACATATCTATGAGCATGAAGATATATGGGGATATGTATTTCATCACGACATCACATTCATCACAGGCGGGGCTAAGGGGGCTGATGAATGTGGTTCTCGTTTTGCTACTGAGTATAAGTTTAAACAGGTATGTGTTCCTGCTGATTGGGAAAAGTATGGAAAGTCTGCAGGCATCTTAAGAAATGTTGAAATGGCTAAGCTGGCAACAGAGAAGAGAGGAGAGGTAAACCTTCTTCTTGCTTTTTGGGACGGCAAGTCCGTTGGAACAAAACACATGCTAGATACTGCTGTGAAGTTTAACATCCCTGCATACAAGATTGATACTGCAGGAAATATATCTAAGTATGATAACTTATTAGCCCTTGCATAATCTAACATCTTGTGGTATAATTAATACATCAAACAAACTCTAACAAAGGAGAAAATATATGGCAGAAGAAAACACTGGTTGGGTTAAGCTATTTGTGAATGGTGTACAAGTAACCGTCCCCATTAACCCAAATCAAACAATGACTATCGAACAAGCTACAAATATTCGAACGTCGATTGAAAGCCTGATGGCTGCTGGATTCACAACCGATATGGTAGGGACATCAGATGCCGAAGATGGTGAGACAATTGAGGAAATGAAATACTTCGTTCGTCGTGAGAAAGAAGAAGATGATGGTAGAATAACACCCATCATTGACATGTATGGGCCTAATGCCAAATTCCGCACCATGGGAATGTACCTAAATGAAGATGTTGATGTTGAGGCATTTGAATTAGCCACAGGATTATCCCTTAATAGTATGCCAGTTTGGCAGGGTAATCCAATTGAAAGAGGAGCAGCTGCAAAGTCAGACAAATTCTTTTCAACAGCCGATGAGTTGGTTAAGGTGGCATTCAAGCCAAACCCATACTACACCGAGGGAGCAAAGAAACCAAAGCGCAAATTCAGCAGATGGATGAAGGTTAATATCCACACTAAATCAGCTAATGGTAGTGCTCCAACTGAGGCAGAAGTTGAGTGGGCAATGAGCACAGTTGTTTCAAAGACTCTCCCACTGCCCAAAGAGTTCTTAGGAAAGACATTTGCAAAGGTAGAAGGAATTGAAAACTCCACAGCAGTAATTAAATGGTTAGCCGGTAAGGTAGCCAACAACGCAGGAGTTAAATTCATTCCTGAGACAGAAGAAGATAAGGTAGTTGCTAAAGCAGCCCAAATCCTTTCTTACAATATCTAAAAGAATTGAGAGCCGAAAGGCTCTCTTTTTTTATCTCAGAACTTTACACATGAAATGTCAATAAAGACATAGGCAAATAAAAAACCCCCAATTAATTTGGGGGTCTTAGTATACTAGAAACTTGGTTGACTTTTTATGTGTTGTGCATAGAACCCAAGACACTTTAAGTATGTTGCTGATAAGTATTTCTCAGGGTTTGGTGTTGATTTAAAGTGTGGCAATCGCTCATCAGTAAATAGTTTTAGTACATCATTGAAAGACCAACCATACTTTATTAACCCTGTAACCAAACCAGCTTCTGCCTCTGAACGTGAGGCATATCTTTTTCCTGCCTTAACCTTACCAGTATAAGTACTTATCTTAGGTATATTATATTGGGAGGAGTGGATTAATGGTATGATGTTTAACACAGGTGGGTTAGGATTTTTTGCTACTGGATGTAACCCAAAGGATTCAAAGGTTAATTGACTTGTGTCTCCAGAGTAATTAAGTTTATTTGATTGTTCTCTGGCGTGATGTGGTAGTAATTTATAAAACATGTCATATGGAAGTAAGGGCTGTGCTACAAACTCTTCAATACCACCCTGTATGAATTCATATTTACCAGACTCTACAGCACTACCAACACCAACAACATATGCAGGTCTCCTAAACCTAAACTCACCATGACCAACCTCACTAGGAAGTTTATAGAATGTTTGTACCCACTCTGGAGCATCTATCCTCACCCAAAAGTGTAATCCACCACGGGTTGGTGTCCTCACAATAGTAAGATGTTCATACAAACCAATCTTCTTCAAGAACCAAGTAACATTCTTCTGTGCTCTTTCATCATCAGCATCAATCACAGTAAACCTATTGCTTGACCCTGTGAATAAGCCAATGTTATCCCCCTCTTTAAAAGGAATTTCATTTGCATAGAATAACTTACAGCCTTCCGGTGGCATTTTAGTGCCACCAGAAAGCGGGAAGGGTAAGAAACCTAGTCTGCGGTAAGCCCGCACATAGTCAGCCAAACTATTCAGCATCTACTTCCTCCTGTTCAGAACCTCCGTCACCTTCAAACTTAACGAAGTCATTCAACTTCCATTCTTCAATAACCGGAATGTCTTCCTTCTTAACTTTCTCTACACGCAGGTGTCGAAGAGCACGGTTAACATCCAACAGTTTGTAGTGCCAGCTTTTTTCATAAGCATCTTGTGATTCATAACCATACAAGTAAGTCAGGTACAAACTACGACCAACAGACCAGTTTGTTTCAAACTTACCGTTTCGCTGATTAAAAGAAATTTCCGGCTCTTTCTTTGGCATTTCGTCTGCACGATACAGTCGTGACATTTCCTGAATGTCATGCCAGAAAGCATCAGCAACTTCTTTGTCGTCGTGGCGAACAGGAACTTCTGCCATACAAAAGTCATCTTTACTGATATAAACCAACAAACCTACACGAGTCTTTGCCATTTCCAAATAGGAATATAGCTGTGCCTTGTTGTGGTCATACCCCTTAAAGTCACCATCAGAGTCCTTGTTACCTTTGCTGTTATGAAAAGCCATGGAGTTAATGGATTTAACTTCAACAATAATTTGTTCTTTAAAACCTTTGGGGAAACGCTTCTTAAGGTCTTCAATAATAGCAGTGGATTTAGCAGCAATTACATCTTCATCAAGACTGTGAGCAAACTCTGCCAAGTTAGCATCAACTCGGCGGCGGGCATCATCCCAGTCAACGAACCCACCAATGGTTGCATCCAAACGACCCTTCATACCTAGGTGCTCAGGGGTTTCCTTAAGCTCCAGCCATTGCTGACTTGAGTGCAAGAGACCTGAGAGAGCCAGCGAACGGAGTACAATGTACTCAATGACATTGCCAGCTTGAAAGATGCGGAGTGTCCGCTGTGTGAAAGGATTAGTGATAGGAATAGCATTCATTGAACACCACCTATCTATAAAAGGCATCCCAATTTCTGATGGACGCATGTGTTTACGAGCCTTATAAGGCCAGTCTTTCGGTGTTACATTGTTCCAAGCATTTTGAATTAAGAAACTCTTTTCCTGCATTATATTTCCTCCGTGTCGGTTGATTTAATACATTAATTATACCATGTTTTTATTCTCAAGTCAAGTACTAATGTCTCTTCCTCTTCTTGAATGAACCTATCGACACAGGTGGGGTCATTGACTGCAAGATTTTCTCTGCTCCTATTGCACTGGGCTTGACCAGAGTTATGTTATCATACCCTGTCAAGATAAGTGCATGCTGTGTTGGTATCACCTTAGCACCAGACACAAGAAACAACCCATCCTTTTCTTCTCTTAACATGCTATCTGGTTTCATCTTTAAAAGAAAATTATCTAGCTCCTCTGGGCTATCAAAGTAATCTATTATCATATTTCCTCCGTCGCTGTTATAAGTTAATTATAACATTCTTTTAGTTAAATTACAAGGGTAAAAAAATCCCCATAGATATATTCAAATTCGCTAAAAACATATACTTTGTGCGACTTTGGTCTATGGGGACTAACACTATTTGTTATTTACTAATTACATTCTGTTGGGCGTAGGTCTCAACATCCCTTTGCGAACCTTAGCTGACAGCTCACTAGTAGCCCTGCGAGCAATGCCACCACAGTTACCACAGCGTAAAGCTTCAAATACATTAGCATCTGTAGTATACTCACCCTTAACCTTTAGCTCATCATAACCACACAGCGGGCAAATTTCAACACCCTCTTCTAGGTCAGCATAATAAGGAGTAAGATTGGGGTGTGACTTAATGTATGGTCGCATTCTTAAGTAGACCTCTTCAAGAATTAAAACATCATTGATGTTATATTCAAGCATTTCCTTTAGTGCATCTGGGTCTCCAGACATACAGTCCATCCACAATTTCATACCCGTGTGTGTTTTTCCAGAGAAACCAAGAACCTTACTAATGTAGTCCAATCTCTTTGAGGTAAACCCAAACACAGAGCGGGCAGTTGCAAGAGTATCAATCGACCTATATGGTGTTGGAGGTGTTAGACCATTTAAAATAAAGCGAGCATTCAATTTCTTTAGGTCAAACCCATTACCATTATGAGCAATTACAATATCAGCTTCTTCCAGCAAGTCCCACATTTCTTTAACAAGTCTTGAGTCGTCAGCGTTCTTCATTTCCTTTGGTGTCATAACACTACCAAAAGTTTCATTATCAAACAACCACTTAGCACTCCAACTAATCATGTGCCAGTCACGTATAATATTCTCCGGCGACAAATGGAGGTCATATAAACCCCAAGAGTAGACAACTAGTGGTGATGTCTCAATGTCAAACAGTAAAACATTTGGTCTCCTATCTGACATATCTTGTTCTTTATCCAACGCACTCTTGAACTTCATGTTTCTTGCTACCATTTGGCGCTTAAACCAAGCACGTAAAGCTTCACCATTTAAAGCACCATACTTCTTAGAAAGCCCATCCCAAAACTGTGAACCACTTCCCCTGCCACCAGACATATATGCCTTGTAACAAGCATCGAATACTACATCATCTTCTTCTACCATATACTCTCCTTAAAGGATTAATTTATTTACCTATTAATTATACCACCTTTATGATAATAAGTCAAGGTAAATAAAAAGGGTAGCAATAAGCTACCCTATTATTTATAGATAGTGAATATTAACTACGTTTCAAAGATTTCAGCAAGCTCATCTTTATACATAGTAATTTGGTCATACACAGCTGCCTCAATGATGGTCTCAAGAGCCCAAATATCAATCTTGATACCACGCTTTATAAACTCTTCTTGGGCTGCTGCCATAACCCATGCTTTCTTTTCCTCACCAATAGAGGACAATACACCAGCTAACCCAGACTGCTCGGCTGCAGATACCAAAGTACCCACAATCTCACGAGCGGCTTTAAAACTCTCTGCAGAGATTTGAGCCTTTGTCAAACGTAACTGTGATACAATCCATGGAATAAGGAAAGTAAGAACAAGAGGTGCTAACACCTGTATTAGTGTAGTTAAAACCAACCCAACAACTTCATCCATATTAATTCTCCTAGTTTAGAATAGCACCCAAGCCCAATACAGCCCAGTCTGTATCTGCTGGAGTATCTGTGTCAACATATACAAGATTTCCTACTTGACCATACACAGCGTTGCTAAACGGGCCAATATAGCGGGTAACACCAGCAGCAACAGGAACAACACGTTCTGAAACGGTCAGGTTACCATCAACCAATGCCGGTGTTTGAATTGTAACATTAATAGAACCAGCCCCAGTATTTTCAACTTGAATAATACGGTTCTGTCTTGCATTATCAAAATAAAACCCGTCTGCTGTTGCAGGGGTTAGCGTAGGGGCAAGCCCTGTACGTGCTGTTAATTGAGCAACAATTGCTTCTCTTGCCATAGTAATATCTCCTTATGGTATTTTATTTATTATCTTAGATAGCACCCAGAGCGATAACACCCCAAGTGGTGTCAGCAAATGTGTCTGTGTCGACATACACAAGGTCGCCTGTTTGTCCATAAATACCATTATGGAATGGGCCGATTAATTTTGTTACTCCAGCTGCTACTGCCACAACACGCTCGGCAATTGCATCACCATCAAGAGTTGCGGGTGTTTGAATTGTGATGTTGATTGAACCAGCACCAGTATTCTTGACAATAACCACATTCTTCTGTGACTTATTATCAAAGTACATACCTTCTGCAATCGCTTGTGTTAATACTGGAAGCAAACCAGTGGTTCTCTGTGTTGTTTGTACAACTTCTTCTAATCTAACTGCCATAGTAATTTCTCCTTAAGGTGTTATTGTAATAACATGTGGTATAACTGAGTAAATAATAAACAGAACTATACTCACTACAATCGGAATTATGATTGATTTTAAATTATCTCTTGCTCTAGTATCTTTGTTTTGTTGATTAGCAATTCGTGCAGCACATGTAGATGAAATTGCATCAACTCTTGCTTTTAATAATTCAGACTTTACAGTTAACCCAGCTGGGCCTTCTAGCTTTTCAGATATTTCTTTTTGTCCTTCTTTTAAACTTTCAGTATTCTTTTCTAGCTGTTCTACCTTTGTAACCAATGTAGTTTGTGATATGGCTAACCCATCAATTTTTAATCCTTGTTCTTTCAGGAGGTCAAGTATTAACTCACCTGTCACATTGTTTGTTTCTCCTGCCATAACGACACCTCTATTATTAATTTGTTTACACTTACTTCAAACGATTTCAGACGGTCTTTGGCAGATAATTATGAGACAATTTCAATGTTAAGGTCTACATTTCCTTTAATACCATATACCTTACCTTGGTCTGTAAACTGCCAGAATTTTACCCTGCTCATATTTAATGTTTCAGGAATCAAAGGCATCTGAATAGAGTAATTAAGTAAGTCCCATTCACTGATGTAGTTTCTTGTGGATAGTTTGTAGTATGGATAACCAGCAAAAGCAATTGGATATTTATCAAAGCGTTTGTCTCCACTGATATACTGCATAAAGTCTGTGTACCCAGTATATAACAAAGGAACACTACTACTATCAGCTTCAATTAAATTCATAAACTTAAGTAGGTCATCCTGCACCTGTGTCTTAGTCTTTGTAATCACAGCGCCATTGTTTATTCCAAGTGTTGAACGTGAATAGCTGTAATCTTCTAGGTCAATCATAGCCGGAAACTCATCACCCCACTCACCACCAACAGTTCTTTGTAGCAACCTAAACTGTTGTTCTGGAGTTGTCTCTGTCCAGTGAAAGTGGTATGGTAGTCGTGGCATACCAGAACGCTTGGCGTTATCATAGTTAGCTTGAAACCTAGAGTCCTCAAAGAGACCCACACCATCAGTGCACTTTATAAAAGCTATCTTAACACCACTCTCAGCAACAGCACCCCAAGAAATAAACTCCTGATAATAAGATATATCAATAGCTCTCCTTCCATGAGTATAGATTGGTTGTGGCGGAATGTAGACATCACTTGGTATTTCTGTAAGCATAGGATAGAAACAATAACCAACAAGTGGGAAGTCTATCTTTGCCCAGTTTAAGGAAACGCTGACAATGCGAACTTGTGTGCCCAGTTTCAGAGACCTGATAACTGAGCCAACTATTGGTGCTGTTCTTATGTTAAGAGCATCAACATTTACCTTTGCCCATCTTGCAGAACCGTCGCCCTGAGAAGCTAGCTTAGCTTTAAATATAGCTATTGAGTCACGAGGTATGAGGATGCCACGGGACGGGTTCGTAACCAGCGGGTCTGTTCCTGCTGCTAACCATGCGGCATCGAAGACGTTGAATGGAGCTTTGATGTATGAACCATTTATCATATATGGGTCGTGATAAATTATGTTAGTAGCATCAAAACCAACCACAACAACGAAGTGCATACCTGTGAACGTCTTGCTCTCGGTCAACCCAGCCTGTACAAGGGGGGTATATTTTACCAAGGCAATGACGGGTTTACCTTCCGTAAGCACAGCCTTGAGTGTGTCCAAGTTTGTATAGGATTTCCAATCTGTCAATACGCCTATACTTTGTAAGTCAATAGAAGCAACACTTACACTTAAGTAAGAATCACCGACAATACCCAGACGCTTATAAATATCATCTGGATTTTCAACAGGAAAACCATATGCCCCACGTATCATAGAGAGGCATGCGATTAGGCAATCATTTCTAAACTTGTCTGAGCCAAAACCCAACTGAGAGCGAAAAGGCACTTGAATTTGCATTACCATTATTCCTTTACTAAATTATTATAAGCAGCACTCAACCACTCTTTGAATTCTAAAATACTCATGTCATTTTTTGCAACATTACATCGTTTACAACAAGGAACAACATTATTTTCTACATAACCCTTTGATGAGTCAACTCTATCAATGCCATTTCTTGGGTATATTCCGTTTGTTTGTCTAGTAGGTATAATTCTAGCGGGTACTACACCACAGTAAAAACAATTCATACCAGTAATTTTCTTAAAAAATTCTTTACTTAAATCAAACGGAAGATTTCTATGCTTAGTGCCTTTACGCATTTCAGCAGATGTCTTATAGGAGTAATACAAGGCATTAAAGGATGCCTCCTCTGGTGGTAAACACAACTTATCAGTTTTCAAACATCCACAAGATTTAGTATGTTCACTCCTTATATCGTGGGCAGAAACCCTAACACTATTTCCACAATCACATATACAGTTCCACATGAGTCCACCAGACTTGGTTCGTTCCTCGGACAAAGTAGTAACTAATAACCTATTAAATTTTTGTCCAGACATATCAATAAATCTTGCTGAAACAGTGTTTGTTATCATATTATTCCTTGTACTGTTTATTACTTAGATTTCTTAGCGGGTTTCTTTTCGGGCATTTCTGTTCCAAGAAGAACCTTAGTTTTTTGAATGTTAACAGTACGCATGAGGTCTAAGAGAGCAGCTTCCACTGCTGACAAGCCTTCAACCGTGTGTACAAGATTAGGTGAAGCAGTATATTTGAATAAGCCATGTGGAGCTATCATCATGGTAATTACTCCCATGAAATCAAGAGCATTCCCTTGTTCTCTTGTCATCTTAGCCAACCCATCTAGTACTTCTTCGGCTTCTTTTCCCTCTATGGAAAAGGTCTCATTAAATTTTTTAAAAAACTCTACTTCTCTTTTTTCCACTTCTCACTCCTTAAATCTTTATGATATAATAAAGCTTAACATGAACAGGAAGATTATTTGTTGTTCCTATAGTAGCTGACACAGTGTGTGAGTGACCACCACCATTACCAATATCTACAGACCAGCTATGTGAGTGAATACTAGCAGGAAGTCTACCAGAACCACCAACCACATTAAGTGCTGGACTATTGCTACCGGAAGCAGGCCCAGCAGTATGACCATGTTCAGCAACAGTATTTGTAGCAGACGGGCCGGTATGGGTATGTGTTTCTACTCCACCACCAGTATTAACATCACCATCCACTGATGCACCACGAATGAATTTATCTACAAGATTAGGTGTGCCACCAGCACCATCACACAGTGCCCAACCGCTTGGTATAGAACCACCATCCCATAATATTATTGAACCAGCAGGTAACTCAGCCATTATATAGTCCTCATAATATAATAAAACATTAGGTATGGAGGAAGAACACCATCAGAGCTAGTATCAGGAACAGTGTGTGCATGTGCAGATTCAGTACTTGTATTTCCACTATCACTATGTGTATGATTACGCTGAGAAACATCAGTACCAGAACCACCGGACGCACTGTTTACGGTTGTTGTTCCACTAGAAGTTGCAATACTAGAGTTCCAAGTATGGGAATGGCTACCATCACTAGATGTGTTTTGATTACTATGAAGGTGGGAAGCAACCCCACCAGCATCATCAACATGGTCTTCACTAGATGCACTATAAATAAACTTAGACCTCAAGTCTGGTGTTACAATACTGTTATAAGTGCCACCATCACAAGGACTCCATCCAGCAGGAATTGCTGCAGAAGTACCATTCCAAAAGATTATTGCTCCAATAGGGAGTATAGTCGAAGTTTTCTTTATCCAATACAATCTGTGATAAGGGGGCATACTATCGGCAGATGAAGTAGTACTAAAGGTATGTGAATGACTACCACTATCTCCAGTATATGTTGAGCCAGCTGCATGTGAGTGACTTGGTGCTGCCGCTGTGTCTCCAGCCTGAGGGGCAACATTAGTAGAACCACTACCAGCAGCAGAACCACCAGATGCACTGTGTCCGTGATTTGCTTCTGTTCCTGTTGGTGTTGTTGTTGTGTGGGTGTGTGTGTTTGCACCTGCAGGAGTAGTATTTTTATTACCAGAAGATGCTCCCATAACAAAAGCATCATCAGCATCAATAAATAATTCCCAACCAACAGGAATATTAGCTGCTAAACCATACCAGAGAACAATGCTCCCTGTTGGTACATCCCACCCACCAGTATGTTGAACAGTAATAAATTTCATATTATAGACTCAATGTTAAAGTAACGTCTAAACCTTTTGTACCAGTACCAGTAACATCTACATTAACAGAAATAATGTCACCTGTTGCTACAATTTTTGTAGAAGCATTAATGACCGCTGGCGTAGCTGCCTGATAACTATTTTTGTCTGGAGAAATATCAATAGTCAACAATGTATCTAACATTGTAGCCCCATTCTTTGTGATGTCTACTGTTGGTAAACCTGAGCTAGAAGATGTATACACAGCGCTGGCGACATTAATAAGCTCTGCCCCATTTAGCTCAGATGGTACAGTCCATGAGATAACACCATCGGATACAATAAGTGGTGATGTCTCTGCCACAACCTTTAAAAGAACAAGTGTTTTTTCAGGACTAACAGCATCAATTGCATCTAGTCTACCCTTTACATTAGTAAAAGTCCCTGCTGGGTCAGTACCCAATTCAGTTTCAATTGCAAGTAAAGCTCTCTTAATCTGTTTAATATACTCTGCACTTACAGATAAACGAATTGCCTCACCATTAGTATGACCTTTACAGT
>Ga0209417_1000519_pt1 | contig 89108 bp, 82 predicted proteins | sample RifGroF2_FD_184002 | JGI IMG/M metagenome (GOLD analysis project Ga0209417, IMG submission 184002) | Groundwater microbial communities from Rifle, Colorado, USA - Groundwater F2 (SPAdes) (version 2) | ecosystem: Environmental > Aquatic > Deep subsurface > Groundwater | place: Rifle, Colorado... | reverse complement strand
AACAACCGTCCAAATAGTTGAAGCTTTTTTCAAGATCGCTGTAACGCAATAACGCCATATCATCGAGCGGTGTTTCCATGTTATTGATTATCACGATTCGCCCGCTGTTCTTGATGGTGTAAAGCGGGAGCGATGCGGCAGGCTGCACAACGAGAGTTGAGCCGAGCACCAGCATAAGATCGGCCTTTAACGCCTCCGAAACTGCATTACTAAGCGCACGTTCGTTGAGGTTTTCCCCGAAAAAGATTATCTCGGGTTTTATGATTCCTCCACAGTCAGGGCAATGCGGAATTTTCCCTTCTTCCAGAATAGTCCTTATTTCGTCATAAGGAAAACTTTTCGCACATCTAAGGCATTTATGGACCGCAGGCGAGCCGTGGATCTCAATAACATTACGTGACCCGGCTTTTTGATGAAGCATATCTATATTCTGTGTTATCACGGACTTAAGAATATTCTTTCTCTCTAGCTCGGCTAGAACACGGTGAACGACGCAGGGAATTTTTTCATGAACATTATAGATAAAGTCCTTCGTTTTAAGATAGTAATACGAAGGGTCTTTGAGAAAATAAGAAAGCGAGAAGATATTGTCGGCCTCTATTGAATTTTGCTTATAGAGTCCGTTTTTCCCTCTAAAATCGCTTACGCCTGAAAGTGTTGAGATTCCGGCGCCCGTGAGAGCCACCAGGTGCTTCGATTCCTTTATCGCCTTCAGAAGCCTTTCCATATTATATTCCCGCTTCTGCGAACCCCTTCTGGCGCAAAACACAACTGTCGCATTTTCCGCAGGGGTGGCCGGACTCATCGGGATTGTAACAGCTGTGAGTCAGTGAATAGTCGACGCCGAGCGCGAGACCTTTCTTAATTATCTGTGCTTTGTTGTCGTACTGGATGGGGGTATGGATTTCAAAACTCCAGTTTTCATCACAGGCCTTTGTCCCGAGGTTTATGCAGTCACGGAATGCCTTGATAAACTGTGGGCGGCAGTCGGGGTAGCCCGAATAATCTACCGAGTTGACTCCTATAAAAATGTCCTTAGCGCCAAGGACTTCCGCCCATGCCGCCGCAAACGATAAAAATATTGTGTTTCTTGCCGGAACATATGTGACAGGTATTCCTTCGGCACTTCCTGCGGCGGGGACACTTATCTCGTCCGAGGTCAATGCTGAGCCGCCCCAGAGCGTGAGATCGATTTTAATTACGACGTGCTTTTCAACCCCTGCGGCTGCGGCGACTTTTCTTGCGGATTCAAGCTCTACGGCATGCCGCTGGCCGTAGTCGAAGCTCAGCGCATAACATTTAAAGCCTTCGCTTTTCGCAATCGCCAGACACGTTGCCGAATCGAGACCTCCACTCAGGAGCACTACTGCTTTTTTAGACATCATACACCTCTCTTATCAGGGCTCCATATTATTTTATGAAGCTGCAACTGGAAACGCGCCGGAGCTTTACTTTTTATCATCCATCCTGCGAGTTCTTCGGGATCAAGTGTGCCGCAGACCGGGCTGAAAAGGATTTTCTCCGTCTTCGAGTCCAAAGAATATTTTCTTATGGTCTCAAGAGAATATTCAAAGTCCGCGTAATCGGAAATGACGAACTTTATTTCATCGTTTTCATTTATAATTTCAAAATTTGAAAAGTCCATAGCGCCAGCTTCGCCGCTTGACGGCGTCTTGCAGTCAATTATCCTGATTGTTCCGGCGGGCAAGATTGAAACGGGGAGCGAACCGTTTGTCTCGACAAGTACATGGAAGTCCTTTTCCTGAAGCATCTTGCAGAGCTGAGGCGTATTTTCTTGAAGCAGCGGTTCGCCTCCTGTTATTTCGACAGTCTTAACGCCTTCATCCACCGCCATTTTGACGAGCTCTGAGAGTTCAATATTTTTGCCGTCTGAGGGCGTTGACGCGTAAGTCGTGTCGCAGTACGCGCATGCTAGATTACAGCCGGCCAGCCTTATGAAAAAGCAAAGAGAGCCCGCGTAGGTCGATTCGCCCTGTATGCTGGTAAAGGTCTCATTGACTGTGAGAGTGTCAGGCATTTTCAGTGCAAGGTCCGAAATAAGTCGCTCCCGAGCCAGGGGATTCGCAAACTCTTACCTTTGAAACGGATGCGTTTCCATCATCAATCAGCGGCTTGAGCTTTTCGTATATGACCTTGGCAATCATCTCGCTTGTGGGATTGGAGTCCTTAAATAATTCCAGCTCGGAAAGATGACTGTGGTCAAATTCCAGGAGTACAGTGTCCAGCTCCTTTTTAAGTTTGCGAAAATCGAGTGCAATGCCTATCTTGTCGAGGCGCGCGGCTTTTACGAAGACCTGCACCTTCCAGTTGTGCCCGTGGAGCGAGGAGCAGTTTCCCTGATAACCTCTCAGGAAATGGGCGGCGGAGAATTCCCGTTCTATATCTATTTCATACATTGGCGGAGCTGTCCTTTTTCGTCAAAAATAACCCAAAATAATGATTAAGCAAGTTTCCGCATCTGCCGAGCGCGATTTATTTGAAGTTGCAAATGATAAAAAGACACGGAATGAAATGCTGGAAACCTCTAAAAAATTTGCAATTCATTTATTCCACATATATTTTATTCGCTTCGAGACAGGGGTGGCTTAAAACAAGAGCCTGAGATCATACCCTTTGAACCTGATGCGGATAATGCCGTCGAAGGGAGCCGGAATTCTGAAATTCCTCATTCCGCGGGTTACAGAGAAATATCTTACGTTAACGCCGCCTGTCCGGTGTTCCGAAAAACTAAAAAAACGGAGGCGGAAATGCTTAATGAAGTCACAATAAGTAAAGCAATCATAGACAGTTATTACAAGAAGCTCACCGACAATCTCGATATCGATGTCGCCATCGTTGGCGGCGGGCCGTCGGGAATTGTCGCCGGATATTACCTAGCCAAAGCTGGTTTCAAGGCGGCCCTTTTCGAACGTAAACTTTCCATCGGCGGCGGACTCTGGGGCGGCGGAATGATGTTTAACGATGTAGTCATCCAGGAGGAGGGAAAGACGGTACTGGATGAGTTCGAAGTCAAGACAAAGCTGTACGAACCAGGCTATTATACCGTTGACTCCGTATACCTTACGGCATCGCTGATAAAAAGCGCTTCCGAGGCGGGACTTACAATATTCAACCTTATAGCAATGGAAGACGTTGTGATAAAGTCCGACCGCGTGGCGGGACTCGTTATCAACTGGGGCGCGGTCAAGACGCTCGACTGGCACATCGACCCCTTGACAATGCACAGCAAGTACGTTCTCGATGCGACCGGGCACCCGGCATACGTTGCGGAAGTCCTAATCCGCAAAATGGGAGTAAAACTCAACACATCAACCGGAGGAATGGTCGGCGAAAAATCAATGGAAGCCGATACCGGCGAACGACAGACAGTAGAAAATACCAGGGAAGTCTATCCGGGTTTGTTCGTTAGCGGTATGGCGGCGAACGCCGTCTGCGGCGGATACCGTATGGGTCCCGTTTTCGGTGGAATGCTCCTCTCCGGCAAAAAGGCAGCCGAAGAGATGATAAAAGGTTTAAAGAAAAACGTATAACAAAAGGGCACGACAATGAGAATAATAGGTAAAGAATTTTTCGGAGACTTGGAAAAGAAGGCTGTCGAATCGCCGCGAAAAAGGGCGCACTTCAACTTTCATAAATCAATAGACGAAGATATCCACCGCCTTTGCATCGCAGCAGACCCCGAAACCTATATAAGGCCGCACAGGCATTCGCGGCTTGACGCATGGGAACTGCTCGTGATATTGAAGGGGACAGCGGATGTCCTTATCTTTGACAACGATGGCACGGTCAAAGAACGCATCGAGCTTTCAGTTTCCGGCGAAACTCGTGCAATCGAAATAGACGAAAATACTTTTCACGGTTTCATCCCGCATGAAAAAGGCTCAATCGTCCTGGAAGTCAAAAAAGGACCATATCTCCCGACTCCTGAAAGCGACTTCGCTCCGTGGGCCCCGGCGGAAGGCAGTGAAAACGTTCCGGAATTTCTTTCCCGACTGAAAAAGGCGAGTCCCGGAACAAAACTCAGCTGTTAAGTTGTTCCCTGGCCTTGCTGGGGGGAATCCCCCGGTATTTTCGATAAAGCCTGGAAAAATACAGCCCGTCGGAATAGCCGACTTTCCAGGCGGCCTCCTCTATTGATATCTCGGGAGAGCTTCTGAAATACTCATCGGCACGGTCGAGTTTCAGCTCAATCATTGCCCCTTTGAACGACTTGTTCAGAAAACGCCTGAACATGTGGGAAACGGATGAGATGCTAAGCCCGGCAATTGATGCCGCCTCAGGGAGCGTAATGTTCCGCTCCATATTTTCGGCGGCATATGACATTATTCGGCTTATCAGCTTTTCTCCCTTGATGTCAACTATTTCCTTCGCCGTGATATAATCCGAAATGGTCGAAAAAAGCCCGAGCATGCTTTCCGCTTTGGCACGTTCAAACAGCGGAAGTTTTGAAAACGCTGTGGACAGCTGTGCGGCCACTCCCTTTTTCGCGGCCTCGCACATGACTTTGCCCGGAAGCGTGCGGCTAGTCCTGAACTGCCCAATCATCGCATAACCCGCAAGCTGCCCTTTAATAAATATCGGAGCGACGGCTTCTTCTATTCCCGCATGGCACTGATAACTGATTATTTTTTTAGTTCTGACGCATTCGCGGCACTTGGCCTCATCCATGTACGCGCATTTACTACTGCCGTAAAGAGAATTCTGAACTATGGAGCAGAATTCTGAGTTCTGCCTTTCCAGCCCCCTTTTAAGCACTTGCCTCTCAATCGAGAAAAATATTATATTGACGCCAAATGATTCGGCGAAGTTATCGAAAAGCCTCTGAATCTCGTCGTGCAGTATAATTTCGATTGATGCTTTCATATTGACAAATATACATGCTTTTTGCATAAAAGTCCATATCTTTGCTTATTCTTCCATTTAAAAAAGAAGCCGGGAATGTTAAAATCATAGTAAACAGAAAAATGGAGACGCAAAATGGATAGAAAAGTAAAAGTCGGAATAATCGGACTCGGATTCATGGGAACGACTCACTTCAGCATTTACAAATCAAATCCGAAGGCGGAGATTGTCGCAATAGCCGATGTAAATCCGGACAAGCTCAAGGGCGACATAAGTTCCGTTATCGGCAATATCGGAGGCGGCGACAACAGCAAGCCCCTAGACCTCAACGGAATAAAGACTTACAGAGACGGCATGGACCTCATAAACGATCCAGAAGTCGAACTCGTCGATATATGCGTACCCTTATACCTTCACAAAAAATATGCGACAGCCGCGCTCGAAATAAATAAGAATGTCCTCTGCGAAAAACCGCTTGCGGCAAACAGTTCCGAAGCGATGGAGATTCTGCACGCGTCGGAAAAATCCAAAGGCTTCATAATGACAGGTATGTGCATCCGCTTCTGGCCGGAATACCGCCACGCCTATGAGCTTATCAATTCAGGAAAAGCCGGCAAAGTTATAAGCGCCACCCTGAAAAGGCTTTCGCCGAACATTGATGGCAATTCATGGAAGAACTGGTTCATGAAGTCAAGCCTGAGCGGAGGCGCGATATATGACCTGCACCTGCACGATACCGATGCGATAAGGTATTTCTTCGGAATGCCCGAAAGCGTAACTTCATTTGGAGTAAAGGGAGTAAGGTCTGACAGCGGAATCGACCACGTCATGACCCGTTACAATTTTGGCAAAAATTCTCTCATCACCGCCGAAGGCGGATGGGACGCCGCAAAGGGCACTCCATTCGAAATGAGCTTCCAGATCGTATGCGAGAAAATGACAATACGTTTATCGGAAAGCGGTTACAAGGTAATCCACGAAAACGGAAAGATTGAAGAGCCCAAACCCGCTATTCCCGAACTTCCCACGGGCTGGCACGTTGAGATCGATTACATGCTCGACTGCGTAAAGAACGGCGTAAAACCTGAAAAGTACACGACACTTCGCGAAACAGTCGACTCAATTAAAATGGTCGAGGCCGAAATGAAATCGATTGAAACTGATTCAACCGTTAAACTCTAAAAAGGAGATACTGAAATGTCATTTTATAAAGCTATAAATTACTGGGTACTCGGCGGATTCGACGGAAAAAAAGATGCGTTCTCGGCAATAAAAGACGCCTCTGAAATGGGTCTTGACGGACTCGAAATAACTGTCGGCGAATCAGTTAAACCTGATATTAGCGAATCCGAATGCCGCAAAATCGCGGCAGCGGCAAAAGATTCTTCTATAGGATTGAGGACGCTCGCCACTGGCTATTATTGGGGCGCTTCTCTGGCTTCGGAAAATTCTGAAGAACGCAAAAACGCCATCGAGTTTACTCAGAAATATATCCGCATCGCGTCATGGCTCGGTGCGGAAACGGTGCTCGTAGTCCCGGGCGCCGTAGATGTTGCGTGGGACCCTTCGAGACCAGTCGAGTCATACCAGAAAGTATGGGATATTTCTTCTGACTCGATTTCTGCTCTTTTGAAGGATGCCGAAAAAGAAGGGATAAATATTGCCATTGAAAACGTATGGAACAAATTTCTGCTTTCTCCAATCGAAATGAAATTTTACATCGACAGTTTCGGTTCTTCGAGAATCGGCAGCTATTTTGATATGGGCAACGCACTCATAAACGGCTATCCCGAACACTGGATAGAAATTCTTGGTTCGCGGATTAAAGCCGTGCACACCAAAAACTTCACCCGCACAGACGCTGGCGGTACGATACACGGATTCGGCGATGACTTGGAAAAAGGCGATGTCAATTTCAACGCCGTTAAAGATGCATTGAAAAAACACGCGCCCGGCGTTCCGGTAACGGCGGAAATGATACCATTCTGCCGACTTCCCGACCTTGTTTTGCCGGACATGACTCTGGCACACGATACAGCGAAAAAACTCCTGAAAATATTTGCCTAGCGTTCAGGAATTTGGCGCCGGGGCGGAAAGCGTAGCATCCGCCCAGAAATTTCAATCAAGAAGTCTTTTCACAGACGAGCAACAGCATAATGCTTTAAACATCGTCACGCCCTCATTTTTCTGATGGATTTGCAAAATCGTGCAGAGCGGTTAAGCTTACGATGATACAGAAAAGAAAGCGGAAATGTTTAAATTAGTCTCAGATTTCAAGGCGGCGGGCGACCAGCCGGAAGCAATAGATGCGTTAAGCGCCGGGATAAAAGCGGGAACGCCATATCAGACGCTTCAGGGTGTTACCGGTTCGGGTAAAACTTTTACTCTCGCCAACGCGATATCACGATTCGAGAAACCCGTTCTGGTTCTCTCGCACAACAAGACACTCGCGGCCCAGCTTTACAGCGAGTTTAAATCATTCTTTCCCGAAAACGCGGTAGAATACTTTGTCAGCTATTACGATTACTATCTGCCCGAGGCCTATATCCCGCAAACGGATACCTATATTGCAAAAGATGCCAGTATAAATGAGGGCATTGAGCGGCTCAGGCTATCTACAACATCATCGCTCATGGAAAGACGCGATGTAATCGTTATCGCCAGCGTATCATGTATATACGGGCTGGGCTCTCCCGACGACTACGAATGGATGAGCGTATGCATGGAAAAAGGCGCGACGATGGATCGTAACGAATTTCTCCGTAAACTCGTAGCTATTCAGTATGACCGAAACGACACTGCGCCGGGGCCGGGAGAATTCCGCGTAAGAGGCGATTCAGTGGACGTGTTCCTGCCGCAGCGGGATGAGTTTGTGAGAGTCTCGTTCTGGGGCGACGAAATAGAGTCGGTAAGTTCGCATGAAACGGTATCCGGCAGACTAAAGGCGAAGAAAGACAAGGCGGTATTCTTTCCCTGCAAGCACTTCGTAATGCCGCAGGAAAAAATTGAAAAGGCCCTCGAAAGCATCAAAAAAGAAATGCTGGAACGCGTCCGCCATTTCGAGAAAAATGGCCTACTCGTCGAGGCGCAGCGGCTCTTCCAGAGGGTCAATTCCGATATTGAGATGATGCGGGAGATCGGCTACTGCAGCGGGATTGAAAACTACTCAATGCACCTCTCAAACCGTATGCCGGGAAGCAGGCCGTTCTGCCTCTTTGACTTTTTCCCTGAAGACTTCATAACGGTCGTGGACGAATCGCACGTTACAATTTCACAGTTGGGCGCGATGTACAAGGCTGACCGGAGCCGAAAACAGACCCTCGTAGACCATGGGTTTCGCCTGCCGTCGGCGCTCGACAACAGGCCGCTGATGTTCGATGAATTCATGTCGCTTATAAAGGAGACCATTTTTGTTTCCGCCACCCCCGGTTCCTTCGAGCTTGAGAAATGCGGCGGCGAAGCCGTTCAGCAGGTTGTCAGACCCACTGGGCTTCTCGACCCGGAGATCATAATCAAACCTCTCGAAGGCCAGATAGACGATGTTATGAATGAAATAAGAAAGGCCACGGCACGCGGCGAAAGGACCATTGTTACCACGCTTACAAAGAAAAGTTCCGAACGACTCAGTGATTATTTGTGCGATCTGGGAATGAAGGTGCGTTACCTTCATTCGGAAATCGATGCACTCGAACGCGCGAAAATCCTTAACGAACTCAGAAAAGGCGATTTTGACTGCCTCGTTGGAATAAATCTTCTCCGTGAAGGCATAGACCTGCCAGAAGTAGCGCTCGTGGCAATACTTGACGCCGATAAAGAAGGATTCCTGCGCTCAGAACGTTCCCTGATACAGGTCGCGGGGCGCGCCGCAAGAAATGTGAACGGACGCGTTATCCTCTATGCCGACAGGATTACCGACAGCATTAAAAAGCTTGTCGATGTGACCGAAAAACGCCGAATCTGCCAGACCGCTTACAACAAAAAACATAAAATCACCCCGAAAACGATAAAGAAGGAAGTCAAACAGACTATCTGTGACATAATCTCGGAATCATTGAGTTTCGCGCCAAAGGCAAAAGCATCCGCACAGGGGACCGAAAGCTCATCAATCGAAGAACTGGTCCGCGAGCTCGAAAAGGAAATGTACGAGGCCGCCGATTCTCTCGAATTCGAAAGAGCCGCCGACCTCCGCGACAAGATTAAAAAAATATCAACTGAGATGAATTTCCAGTAGCTCAGTTCCCACTTTTTTTGTTCATTATCATTCCATACGCATCATCGGTGTTAGTTGCATAGGCCGGTTGACCGTTGACTTCGAAGCCGACAGGATAAAGGTATCCTTCCCATGCTGAACCCTGCGGAGAATCCTGAAGCCCGAATACATAGACCTTACCTTCGTGTCCTTCAGTAACGTTCGAATAAAAGGAATCCGCCCATGCGACGGCGCCATTGCCATCCGTGCTTATGGTGAGTAGTTTATAGTACTTTTTGTGAGCGCATATAACGGCGGTAATGTGTTCTTCCTGGGCCTCCTCATCCTGCTCATACTTAAGTTCCTTCTTGTATGCCTCAATTTGCTGCTGTTCCAGTTTCCAGCGGTACATGGCTACTTTTTTCTGCAATGATTCGGCTTTTTTCGGTTCGTAGTTGAATTCTTTCCTGATATCTTCCGGCAGGTTTTTGAAGAAGAGCTCTTTTATTCCGATTCCACCACCTTCAGGGGTATAGGATATATCGATGCCGTAGGCTGTCGAATCACAGATAGTCACATCCTTATATACTTTCCCGTCAAGTGTTTTTATATCACGCGCCTCGGCACAGAGTACGAAGCATACGGCAGCGACTAACATTGCGAACGGTTTCATAAGAGTATCTTCCCCTTTTGGTTAATTCTGAAACAATCTAATTTAATGCAGATGGAATATCAAGTAAGACTTCTTCTTTTGATGTTGATATAATTGCTTGGAACCTTGAAATTCGCTTTCTCCGGGCTAATTTTCAGTCCATCAGTAAAAGAATGAAGAACGGGGATTTTTTATGAATTTTTCAATCAGAACGTTTTTTTCAGCGGCCGCGCTTTTTTGCCTGAATGCCTGCATGCAGGTAGATTACAAAGGTGAAATATTCCAAGAAACCGATAAAGTCGACGTGTTTAAGGATAAATCAAAAATCACAGCGCCCTACAAGATAATGGGAAGCGCTACGGCCTCAGGTCCTTATGAAAAATACCCCAAAGAGGATATGATAAAAGAGCTGAAAGCGAAGGCCATGGCGTCCGGCGCCGACGCAATACTCATAACAAGCTATGAAGTGCTTCCGGATGACCAAGTGCGAGGCGACCAGTTTTACTCAGACACCGTCGGGAAAAGAACTAACGATGACAGTTCCGATGATCTCGCCAGAATAGGGCAGGATTTCGATAAAAACTACGGCCAATATGGCAAGGCCGATAACTCGCCCGAGATAAGGACTTACAGACGGATTATCAAGGCTGATTTCCTGAAATATTGCAACTGACCTCCAGGCGAAGCCTGGACAAAACTGTGTTGGATTTCACGTAAAGGAAGGCCCGCTATCTGCGCTTTGCCTTACGTTCAGCCTCTTCCTTCTTCTTCTGCATCTCCCTAAGCTTATCGTCCGGTATCTGATATTTCGCTTTATTTTTAAGAATAGTTCTATAATCAGAAATACCCTTTTTGTATGCCGCTACCGCCTGTACTGAGGCATTTCCATTATTCATAAGCTTTGCTGTTTTTTCAGCGCGTCTTGCTTTGGAAAGTCCCTCTACCGTATTATACAGGAGGATGTACCATTTTCTGTATGTTCCGGTTTCAAGTTCTATATCGGGATATTTCCCTATGAGCTGGAGTTTTGAGGCAAAGATACTGAGTTCAGTGGAATAGGCTTCTCCTGAGCCTTTTGCATCTTCTTTAAGACGGTTAGTCAAATCTTTGACGGTCTTGTCCACATAGATCGTATTTATTTTCATCTTTTTGGAGTCAATACTTTTCCCAAGGTTTTTCTTGGGGCTCTCTTCCGTGGTGGGAGAGACATTGCCCTCGGCTTTTTTATTTTCGCTGTCTTCAGCGCCGACAGCCGCGAAACAGACAAACAACATCAAGGCACAAAAAATATTTCTCATATTACTCACTCACCAGTTCATAGTTAAGGATTGTCCACTTGCTCGTAGTTGTGTCATACTTTATGGTCACTATTATTTTCTGCTCTCCATTTATCTCGTCAAATCCAGCCTCATATCGGCCCTTACGACAATTAGTGGGTTCACCGATAGTCGGGACTGTATAGTTTGTAAGCGAGGTAGGATCCCTGTAGCCAAGCTTCAAAAGGGCCGCGGTATCAGAAGATGATATCGAATCGACAGAGTCCCCGTCGGCATTAAAGTCTTTTCTCAGAGGCGCGTCAGTCCCGTACGGCCCGCCCGCATCCTTTATTGACTGTGCGACTATGACGACCTTAAAAATTGTAGATTTATCAATCAACGTCAGATTTGCCATTTTCCCTATTATGGCTTCTTTGATTGCATCGGAGGTTTGGTTAGTCATTACGGCGGCGTCAGACATTCCGCTTGCATTAACGATTTCCCCACGGTTTTTTACGGAATGGGATGATATGTATGTTTTTACGTTACCGGCAATGGTACCGGCATTGGATGCCGTAATCGGATTGCTGGTATCTGAAAGAATACCGTTATAATCGGCGCTTACCGGGATACCCATAAATAGCGCGCGGAGTACTTCCTGATTAGAGGTCTTGAGATTGACAAGGCCGTAAGTCTCGTTTTCCGAAGTCATTTTTATGTGGTCGAGGATATTTGCGTCCCCGTCTGAATAGGCACCCATGACCAGATTGGGATAGGGCGACGCGGTTGCGGTATTGTACTTCTTGAGGTTGATAGTCTCCCAGAGCGCACCTCGGTGAATGGTTCCCAGTTCCCATGGGGAGACCATCGGTGCATTGCGAATATATGCGGTTGACATACCCAAAAGGGAGGCCTCATAGTCCTGTCCAGCGGTTGTGGCAGCGGCGGCACTGGCCGGCATGGACAAGGTATTTTGAACACCAATCGGTGAAGTCGGAATAATTACGGCGCCTCCATCTTCAAGTACCCAGTCGGAACTGTTCAAATTCTGCCGGGGATCATCTGTTGCCCATCTGATATTTGAAGTCTTGGTGGAAGCTCCTGTTACCGACAATGCATTGGTGTTGGTAGCATCATTGTATCTTATCGGGCTGCTATGTGCGGGGAGTTTCGAATAGTCTGTGATATTTCCGTCATAGGTAAGAACGAGATTAAAAGCCGGAATCGTGATGGTGATGGTGACGGCAGGACAAGCGCCGGGATTCAATATAGTCGTGGAATATGAAACCGTACCGAAGGCATTGGATACGGTAGCATAATTGCCGCTGTACGTCATGTCCGAATTCATCCCTGATGTCAGATCTAACGTACTTGAGGAAGCGGGAGCACCGTCTATATCTATTGCAACCGTTATTCCGGTGGCTGCTCCCCCTGAATATGGCTGCACTCTTGTCGCTGCTGCCACGGCGGGAAGCGTGGAGAGCCCGTAAATATCGATAGCTTCGGCAAGCGCGGTGATATCGACTGAGCAATCAACAGTATAGTCGTTTGCTGTTACAGCATCTGGAATTGCATCTGCCGCGACTGCCACAATCGTAATTGTAGATACCGTATTAATTAGAAAGTCATTTATGTAAGGGGTTTTTTCGTTTCCGGTATATGTCGGGGCTGTCGCGCCGGTCCATGAAGCGGCGGCGACGTCAGAAGTTGGGATACTATCCGTATCGCAGTAGTCGATGATATTTGCGGCAATCTGGTTGGCCCTGGCTGCGACAGAGGCGAATGTTCCCGCTGTTATACTGTCGGTGTACGTCGTAAGGGGATAGCTGTCGGACTGCTTAAGCCATTCGAGAGTATCGGTGCCTGTTCCTGGAGTTGTGCTGAATACTGTTCTTGTACTTGCAGGTACTGTCCCGCGGAGTTTCTCCACCGCCGCGGCACTATTGGCGCCTCCGCCGAGTCCGGTATCCCAGTCTGCTCTTTTGAGGTTAAAACGTTGAAAGAGCTCGGTCCCGTCAGACTTACGTTTGTCATCGCCGTCAAGGTCTATCCAGAAAGCTTCCTGGAATTTCAATGCTTCGGAGCCTACAGCGAACCAATCCCACTGCCATTTTGCCCTTTTCTCAATATCTGTTCCGGTACTGGCCAATCCGGCATCGGTGAAAAAGGTGGAGTAGTCAGTCCATCTGCCGCCATTGGTCAACAGGCCTCCGCCGTTCACATAATTCATTTTCTGTACATTGCCGCTTGATAGATAGTTATTTAAATCCGGCTCAACGCCGCCCAGATAAATCTCGTAAACATTCGCGCCGACCCTCGGCTCTCCGGAGGTAATCCCTGATGCGTTCAGGCTCGATTCATCTATTCCGGTATCGACGCAGGCCGAAGGATCAAGCCTTCCGCCCGCCGCCATCACGACATAGGCAAAACGGCCGATAAGCTCATTTGTCGGCGACAATCCGGCAGTGGTACCCCCGTTATCAACATATATCCAGTGAGGACAGGCAGTATTGGTGGCATCGTATTCTGATGGCCTGATTTTGAAATACACGCCATCAATGTCAGTATTGAGTCGGTACATGAAATCATAAGTTCCCTGATTCGCGGTGATAGCGCTGTAATTGTCTTTACTGACTACGACATCGTAATTGTCGGAAAGAGTCATGTAATAAGTCATTGCCGCTATCGCGCGATTCAGTCCGGACTGCGCGAGAATTCTTGCGGACGAGGCCCCGCTGCTGTATTGGGCTGCCTTGCGTTCAAGCATGGCGCTTGCCGCGAAACTCAGAGCAAGGACCGTCAGGAGCCCTAGTATTCCAAGCGTAAAAAGAAGAGCTATACCTCTTTCCTTACGCCGTCCTGACATTGTCTTTTTAAATAAATTTTTCATAACTCAAACCCTTCATTATAATTAACTCAAGACTTCCGGCTCCAGATTCTTTCTAATTCTGCCCTCTATCGCCGAGGAGCACGATCTTTGAAAATGTCCGTTTATTGTTTTTTACGAGAATATGGCCGGTATCCGTGCTTCCTGTACCTTGCCATTTCAGATAGTATCCTTTTTCAAGCAGAGAAATGGAGATAATAACAGCATAAGGAAATTCAGCCTGGTCTGTCGCTAATTGCAAGGCGCCCGAGGCGAGGGTCGCTTTCAAGGGTTTTATACTGAAGTCGACAACGTATGGAATGACATCAGACGAGTTTACTGTTGTGCCGGGATTTATGTCGCCGGCTGGAAATACGGCATCCTGACCATCTTCGGTGCATGTGTAAAAATTCCATTCTGTGGTAAGCACATCCCCGACGACACTTCTGTAAAGCTTGCAACGGAGGTCGTCAGCGGCGGTCGGGCCCTCCCACCAGTACCTTACTTCCGCCAGATTTGTGGAGGATGTTCCAGTGTTAAAGGCCGGTTTTTCAGATAATTTAGCCACGAAATCTATTCTGTCAAAATCCGCAGAAGTCGCGACTTGATCATAAACCTTGTATGGTCCGTAGTAAGTGGAGTTGTAATAGGCGCACTGGAGGTCGCGGGCAATAAGGTTCAGCGCGATTCTGGCATCCTCGAACATCATGGTTTTCGCGTTTGAGCCTGTCCATATTTTCTGCGCCGATGATGTGAACTGCATCAGCGCCAGTATCAGTATTGTAAAGACGGCCATCGCCGCGAGTAGTTCGATAAGCGAATAGGGCATCACTCGTAACCGCGGATAACTCTTGTAGTTTATTTTTATTTTCATTATGCCGGTCTCTTTCGCTTAATTTTTAAATACTTCAAAATAGTAATTTATCTTTTTCCTGCCGGCCGCCGGAGCTTCTGCCGGATAAGATATCTCTATATGTACGCCGGAACCGTAGAGGAAGGTGCTGTCCCATCCGACATTCGTTACTTGTCCAGCTATATTCATCTGCGGAAGCTGCGTCCGCCACACTTTTATAAAGGCCGAAAAATCAACGATGCCATTGCCGCTTCCCTGGGTAATCTTGAATATTCCGGAAGTGCCGCTTGCTTTGATGTTTTCAAGACCGGTATCGGTAGCGCAAGCGAGACTGGAAATCGGGTCGCTCGGGATGGAGGACTCATCAGGCACTGAGCTTCCAGCGATGAACGTAGCCCAGTCGGCTTTGGAAATTATTGATATATAAGCTATCATCTGGTCGGCGGTATCTGCTGCATAGTTGTCGGCTATCGCATCCCTGCTTGCGGAAACTGCTACAGGAAAAAGGCTCATTATCCCTGCTATGCCGATTCCCACAACGGCGATAGCGAGAGTAACCTCAACCATGTTGAAAAACTTTTTAATGGACTTAGTCATAAGATATTCTCCCGGTATAAGGATTTACGCTGATGATTATTTTATTCGCCACACTGGTTCTTGTTGAGGTTCCGCCATTATATACTCCCTGACAAATCATCGTCTGTATCGGAGAAAAATCGAACGAGGAGCCGCCCGGTTTAAAAATGATTGCCATGGACGCTTCAATATCGACGGCAGAAGATCCCGCAACAGAAGATATATCGGAGAAATCAACATCATTCACAGCCTTTCCAGGATTTACTGTCGGTGTTATTGACGCCGTAGTTGCCAGCGGAGAAGTGGCGTCATAGAAGACCAGAGTCCCGTCAGGAATGAAATTCCATTTAGTGTCGGGCACCCAGCTCACAAATGTACATGTACCTGTCGAAGAATTATAATTGACAATACAGGGGCGGTAGCTCCTAAACTTGTATTTATCAGAAACTATAGATGTTACCGAAGCCTCATTTCCCGGGATTATCAGCGCCGCGTATTTATTGTTTCCGATAGCGAATGCTTGGGTCATCCTTAACATTCCTCCGATTTCGCGAGCGCCGCCGGACACGCCCTGCCCCGACATTATTTTGTTGAATGCGGGCAAACTTACGCCGATAAGCACCCCGATAATGCTCAGGACAACAAGCATTTCAATAAGCGTAAACCGCTTGATTTTCAACATCTTTTTCATATCACGCTTCCTGTACTTTTATATTATTCCGGTCTCCGCCCGGCTTCGTGCTCCTTCGTGTCCTTCGCGGTAAACATCTTTATTACTTCCAGGAATAGATGTTGTCCTTGTTATTCGTATCGCTTTCCGTGGTAATGTGATGCTTCTGATCCGCTCCGAGCGAGTATGCGAAAACCGAACCATTTTTACCTTCGACAAGGACATTAGCTGAACCCGCATAATCATTTGCTTTGTTAAAAACACCGTCATAATTGGCATCAACAAAAATCATATATCTGCTGCCCCACGGGTCATAATAATCACCGGCCGCGCTTGCCGGATTGGTATATGTTCCAGCGGCAGGAACCCCGGAAACAGCTGCGGTATTTGTTCCATAACTGGATGGGACATCAAGAAATCTCACATTTCTAGTATTACCGAAGGTCGTTGTTCCGTTGGGAACAGTTCCAACATCGGGACCGTCATATCCGGTGAGGATTTCAAAAAGTTCCCTGTATTTGGCTTCACCATTGTCATAACTGGTATCCATCGGAAAATATCCGTATGTTGCCTCGTACTGCTTTATCGCTGTAACAATGGCGTTGAGCTCAGATTTAGCACGGGTTTTTCTGGCGTTCTGCCTTACGGCGGTTACGGCGGGCAGAAGCATTCCCATCAAAACCGCGATTATCGCGATAACCACAAGCAGTTCAATGATTGTAAACTTCCGTTTCTGGATCCTCATCTTCTCTCTCCTAATATTTTTATGTTTTTTAAACTCTTCCTTCTTTCCCGCCGCCAGCGCAGCAAAGAAAAGTCCAGCATCTGACCAGTTAATTCTGAAAGTTGGCGACGTCGTCTCCTTTTCCGAGATTGTTTTTGGCATTTGTCGTAGGCGTCGTGCCGGACTCGACGTTAGTCAAAGGGTCAAAGTCATTTGGATTGACGTTGGTCAGATTGCCCATGGCACTGTTTGATCCCGCTGAAACAAGGTCATATTTATCTTTATTGAAATAACCGGGGCATCGGTAGAGAATCTTTCCGCCGAAACCGTCAAGTACATAGTAACGATTGGAGCCTGTGGCGATTGGCTCCGCGTCGTTTTTAATCATCTGCTCGTAGTCGATAAACTGACAGAAAGTATCTTTAATTTTCTTGCCTGCCGTTGAGTTATCCACCTCATCCAGCAGAAAATAGCCATATGCCGGCTGCGGAATGTAATAGCCAAACTTTTCTTTGTAGAGCTCAAGAGCTACCTCAAGCTTTTTGACAGTGCCGCGAGTCCTTGTCTCGGCCATTTTCGTGCTTGCATAAGAATAGACGCCAAGCCCCATCGCCATCAGGATGGCAATAATAGCCATAACCGTCAATAGCTCGGTGGTTGTAAATCTTTTCGCCTGATACCATGTTTTGTTACGCATAGCCATTTCCCCCTAATATAAATAAGCATTGTTTAACTTTCAATATAACAATAACACGGTTTCCCGTCAAATGCCAACAATTCGAACAATACCACAATATTCTTGTGACGTCAACAGTGCGAAACTAGTAGTTTTTGAACATGAAGTCATATCTTGCCACGGGCTTGTAGTCATCCATTACCCACCACGGAGACACGAGCTGCCAGCCCGCGCTCCCGGATGCCGGACGAGCGGAAGGGGAATTGGCGCCGTCCGGATCCTGAAGAGAAAAAGTGGTAACACCCTGCGCTCCGGTATAGATCAGCGAAAAAGTGTCTTCCGTGACATTATAGCCCTGTGCGTGAAAAGCGTCATAACCGCCCTTTACCGCTTTGACATACCAATCGACGTAGGCGGTAGCGGTGTAATATGCGTATGCGTCGTATACAAACGAACAGCGCGACAGTGTATATGTTGTCGGTGTGCCCGACTGAACTGACGAACCGAGATGTGTCCCGCTTGTCACAAAATGAGTCTGCGTTTCGTAATCCTCAACGGCTTCCGCCCAGCTCCCGCCGCTTCCGTAGAGACCGAACGCGTTTATCGACTGGTCTCTAGTCAGCGCCAAATAGCGCATAGAGTTGAGCAGTTGGTATTGTTGATATACCCAATCCACCGTAAGTGGCGAAAGTCTGTCGGGAACAGGCAGGAGTTCTTCGGCTCCTATGGCGTCGAGCAGACTTGACTCGGTGAAACGCGGGGCGACATCGTCCCAGCTTGTCGCACCCGCCCAATCGTCATGCGTCCTGTAATCCGCCCACTGAATAACGGGCTCCTCAGTATCGTAAGTCACGCCGTAAAGGATCTTCTGCATATCGGTTGCGAGACTTGTGATTATGCCATAAATAGAATTTAACGGCGTAAGCTCGGTAGAGTCATGCGCCTGTCCCATGTGCTCATTTATCGAGGCGCGGAGGCACCGTAACGCCAAGCCCGCCGGCCCAAGTTTAAGTTTATCTTTACTCGACCAGTCAAGCAAGCCGCCGTACGTCCATTCTGTCGGCAGATCCATTATCATTCTCCCGTTTTTTCGTTTAAAACCTTCACTAATAAGGTAAAAACGTCAAAAAGAGTTTTTGTTTTTAAACTCGGACAGCTACTTTATCCGACAAAGAAACATAAAGGAAAATTGAAATGATAGACTACTATTTTCAAAAGCTTGAGAAGCGGAAAAATATTTCGGTCGACCCGGCGCCTGTCACATATACCCTCACAGAGTCGACAGTAAATTTTCCGGAGGAACTTGGTTCGATAGATTTCAGAGTCCTTGGCACAAATGAGGCTCCGGAAGAAAGGGCGCTGGGGCTCTTCTGGAAAAACGCAGAATACCTCCACGCCGCCGCAATAATGGAAGATTCCGATGTGTATAATACCGCGAGCGGCAAGAACATGAAGACCTGGGCGACCGGCGACGTAATGGAATTATTCTTTCAGCCGGATGGCGTTGAAAACTACTATGAATTGCACCTGACTCCGGAAAAGGCCACGCTTGAGCTTAATCTCCCCGGCGAGGAAAAGAGACTTCAGGTCCCCTTTGAAAGCATGTTCTACGATTCGGGATTTTCGTATGAGACCGGCAAGTTCCTTTTGACATCGGGATTCAAGGGCTGGTGGGGACACATGAAAATACCATTTTCTGGAATAGGCCTTGCCGGAAAAAGTATTAAGAACTCGCGATTTTCGGTATGCCGTTACAACTACAGCCACAACTGGGAACAGCCCGAAAAGACATCTACCTCATTTTATCCGGAAGGCGGATTTCACCAAGCGCGCTTTTGGCATAAAATGATATAGGAATATTTCAGGAAGCATTGATAGCGGAAACACCGGGCAGTTCAATATCTTCGACTTTTGGCTTTTCTCCCGATACGGCAGAAATGAAAGAATTGTATATCGTCTCGAACTCGGAAAATGATTTCGTATACCTTGACTGATTCGTCTTGGAAAATGACTTTTTCCAGTATTCCCTGTATTTTTTTACAGTCGGCTCCGCAAGATCCACAAGTTCTATTATGCAGTGGTAGATATTCATTTCGCTGTTGCTGAAGACCTCATCCGTAGTCCTGATCTGAGAGCTTACATCGGCCCCCAGAATCTCAGAAAGCCTGCCCTCGTCCTTATATATCGCCAGCTCCTGCCGGGCTAGGGATGCGGCGGCCTTTACCGTATCATTGAGGATGACAAAGTAGTCATACATTCCCTCGGTACCGCTTCCTTTTTTTTCTCCTGTCTTTTTGAAGGTAACAAGCTCCGTAATTGAAACGACTTCTCCGAGAAGCTTGAGAATGCCTCCGTAAATCTCGCTCCTCTTTTCCTCGGTGTAAGCAAACAGGTGTTCACGGATAAGCTTTACCGCGATGTCATAGGCAGTGTCGCGCCTAGCCATCTGCGCGGGGATGTTAATCATCACCAGATAGCTTTTCTTATTAACGTCAGACGATGAAAAGGTTATCTTGCGAAAGGTCTTCTTCACCGTTTCTATCATTGTTGAATAAGTGGCATTCAAATTTTGTAGCCTTTATATTTCCGTCTTAAATTAGACGGCTTTAAAATTAGTTCAAGTGTTCCGGTCTTTGGCCGGCGAAGTTTTTCCAAATTCCTTCATTACCTTCTGGAGGTCGGCCCAAGCGTGTTTTTTCTCTGAAGGGCTTCTCAGAAGATATGCGGGGTGGAAGGTGGGAAGAGTTTTTATCCCCATGAATTCGGACCATTCACCGTGCAGACGCGTTATTCCTTTTTTGCCAAGCAAGTGCAGTAGCGGTACTGCTCCGAGAAGGACGAGTACCTTAGGCTTTATAAGTTCGACCTGGCGGATCAGGCAGGGAAGGCAGGCTTTTGCCTCCGATTCCTCGGGCGTACGGTTGCCGGGTGGACGGCATTTGACAACATTCGTTATGTAAACTTCCTCCCGCGCGAACTGCATAGCATTTATCATTTTGGTCAGGAGCTGCCCCGCGGCTCCGACAAAAGGCCTTCCTTGTAAATCTTCATCGCGGCCCGGGCCTTCTCCGATAAACATAAGTTCAGCGCAGGGATTACCCTCACCCAAAACGGTGTTTTTCCGCTCTTTGCACAGTATGCATTTTTTACACGAAGAAACTGCGGCGGCAAGAGAAGCGAGATCTGGACTTATATCAGAAGGGCAAGATGGCTGCGAGGCGGTTTGTGTCCCGCCTTTTCCAGGGATGATGTCGGCATAAAGTTCCTGAAGGACTTCGGGCGAGACACATGCGGAGCCACCCGCACTGCGGGCTTCGAATTTAAGGCATTCTATGATATCAGCGAATATGTCTGGCATGGGAAATTTCCTTTTTCAGCCGTTAACGGGCATTATGTCCTGTTGGACGACTTCGCCAGGGCATGTCGAGAAGCCGGGCCACATTTTGCGTCCGGGATAGAAACTTGTATGAATCCCTGTGTGAACATTGTCGCCGATTATTACGCCGAGTTTTCTTCTTCCGGTATCGACAAGGGAGCCCTCGACCATTGATCTGTGGTTTTTGCCGTCGTGCCGCAGGTTTGCGGTAATCGTCCCGGCCCCGAAGTTTACCTTGGAGCACATGACTGAATCGCCGACATAGCTGAGATGCCCGATGCTTACATTGTCCATAAGTATGGAATTTTTGATTTCGACAGCCTGGCCTATATGGCATTTATCTCCTGCTGACGTTGCTCCGCGAATATAGCAGTTGGGGCCTATTTTACAGTTTTCGCCGAAGACGGCGTTCCCCTCGATATATACGCCGGGAAGGATTACCGAGCCTTTTCCGAGCTTTACCTTGCCTTCGATTGTAACGCGTTCTTTTACAACGCCTTCAATCTCATCATACTCGATGGAATTTATTATCTCCTCATTGATGGCGAGGAGATCCCAGGGGTAATCGATTATAACGCAGTCGTCATCGGCAAGAACTTCGGAAGCTTCAATGGGCTCGGAACCGTCTTCTGAAACCCAGGCAAGCTTCTCGCCGTCTTTACTGATAATTACTGTATTTTTCGAGGAATTTATCGCGAGCAGAAGCATTGAGGCTGAAGGCCAGAAATGGTCTTTTAGCGTAAATACGGCATCGGGTGCTCTGGAGACATCAAGCGAAGAGAGCTTTTTGTTGAAAGCATTTTCAAGGGTCATCCCGCCTGCATGACATTGAAGCAGGGGCCTTAAACACGTGAGGGGTTCCATCGCTGGAGTGCTGTCTGTCGGGATAATCCTGTATTCCATCAGCAAAGTTCCTTTTTGACAGCGTCGCTTATTCGTGAAGACCATTTTTTGACGAGAGAGGCATCTTTCGCCTCGATAAGTATTCTCAGCTTATTTTCTGTCCCTGAATATCTTATGAAGGTACGTCCGAGTTTGCCCAATTCGCCTTCGCAGTCCTTGATTTCGCGGCTCACGGACGCTATAGATTCGAGCGGCATTTTCTCCTTAACGTCTATATTGGTAAGCTGTTGCGGGTACTCCGACATGAATGACGCGAGTTCAGCGAGCGGTTTCTGGCGGTTCATCATCATCTTGAGAACGTGGAGCGCGCTGATAATGCCGTCCCCGGTGGTAACATAGTCCATGAATATTATATGCCCCGATTGTTCGCCCCCGAGATTGAAATTCTTTTCTTTCATTCGTTCTATTACATAACGGTCTCCAACGGCGGTTGTTTCAACGCCTATCCCAAAATTGTTCATCGCCTCGTAAAGCCCGAGGTTCGACATGCTGGTGACGACGACCGTGTTATGTGAAAGGGTACCGCGCTCTTTTGCGTCCAGCGCGCACATTCCTATTATCCTGTCGCCATTGACTTCATTGCCTGCTGCGTCGCAGAAAATGACCCTGTCAGCATCGCCGTCGAGCGATATTCCCACATCGGCCTTGTGTTCTTTTACTAGGGCTGACGCGGTTGCCGAGCAGGTCGCTCCGCAGTTTTTATTGATATTATGTCCGTCCGGTTTACTTGCGGTCTCAATGACCTCCGCGCCGAGTTCTCTGAATATGAGGGGAGCCATCGAGTAGGCGGCCCCGTTTGCGCAGTCAAGTACAACCTTAAGCCCTTTGAGACTCCTGTTTTTTATTGAACTTTTAGTGAATTCGATGTACCGCCCTCTGGCGTCATCTATCCTATACGCCTTACCTATCATGTCGGGTTCTATGTGCGAACTTCGTATCTCACCGCCGAGGGTGTGCTCTTCTATGTCCTTTTCAATCTCATCCTGGAGCTTGAAACCATCCGGCCCGAAAACCTTTATCCCGTTATCAGCAGATGGGTTATGTGATGCCGTTATCATGATTCCGCATGCGCAGCCCATTGATTTGGTAAGGTGGGCGACCGCTGGGGTGGGCATAGGACCGACTTCGAGTACATCCATTCCCATGCTCAGGAGTCCGCTTGTCAGTGCGGTTTCGATCATATAACCTGAAAGACGCGTGTCCTTTCCGAGTACCGCTTTTAGCGAGCCGTGGCCTGTCGCACCAAAAACATGCGCGATAGCTTTTCCTAGCTGCAGAGATATTTCCGGTGTTATGGGGTATGCGTTGGCTTTGCCTCTTATTCCGTCTGTTCCGAAAAGTTTTTTCATTTAGTCCTCATAATTCTGCTGATTCAGTCAATCATAATACGATAATATAAAAAAGCTCATACGCAAGCGGTTTTTATATTGAAGTTCCTGAAGACGCAATGCGGCATTCAATATTAGCCATTTCCGAGAGTTTCACTCTTTTTTAGTTTTTGAGCTTTGTTTTTGAAAAGGCAACGTGCTATAATAATGGGACTTTCATTCTAATAAAGGAAATTATGCCGGAGAAGGACGCGATTCATACAAAGATGGGAAACGCGCGGATGCTCGTTTTGTTATCGGTGCTTGCCGCTCTGGGAAGCGCTACGCTCGCCACGGTTATAATAATCCCTGAGCTGGTCTACGGCTGGGCGGGACTCGACACATATTCGCTTTGCCTGATACCGTTGCTTATGAGCTTTCTTTTCTCGGTTGCTACTTTGCTTCACGGTTTTCTGGGCGGCAAGTCTGCGCAGGAGGACGAGGAAAAAGAACTTCTGGCAAAGAGAAAAGACCGCTCCTTCGACGTTGAAGATATAAGGTTTTCATCACAGAAGACTTTTATCAACTACAGAAAATATGCGCCGTATGTCATAACATGCCTTGGTGCGTTATGTATAGGAATAAGCCTGGCTCTTTTCTGGCGGCAATGGAGTTTCCGGGTCGGGTACATCGCACCCGTCAGCGCCCTTCATACAGCCTTTGTCTCGTCAATTCTGATGATTGTGAGCCTTTTCGGAGGCGCCTTCTGCCTGGGACAGTCGAGAACTAAGGATTTCCGCTGGCTGAGGCCAACCGGAGCGTGGCTCATTGCCTCATTTATCGCGGCCCTTTTCGCGACGCTCGCCGCGCTGATGAACAAATTCGGCTACCCCGGCACGGACTACTATCTCAGAAATATATTGTCTGCTCTTTTCGCGGTACTCGGAGCTGAATTTATCGTAAGTTTCATAAGCGAATTTTACAGGCCGCGCACGATGGAAGAGGAAAGACCAATTTTTGAGAGCCGCCTCCTCTGCCTTTTTACCGAGCCGGGAGGATTCGTCAGAAACATTGCCGACACTCTTGACTATCAGTTCGGGTTCAAGGTATCCAAAACGTGGATATACTCGTTTTTCGAGAAATCACTGGTCCCTCTTTTTATTATGTGGATCTTTACCTTGTGGCTCTTTACCTGCATCTGTGAGGTCGGTCCCAACGAAATAGGCATACGCTCGGAATTCGGCCGGCTGGATGTGAACAGCCCCATCCGGTCCGGAGTACACTTCAAACTTCCATGGCCCTTCGGCGCTATAGACCGCTTCAAGGTCGATGAAGTCCACCAAATAGTAATTGGTCCGGATATGTCATCCGCCAAGGACAACGTGAAAAAAGGGAAAAAGAAGGACGACCGTGTAGTGCTTTGGACTCAGGATCACTACGGGAAAGAGTCAAGGTACGTTGTCGCCGCTGAATCAAGGATTGAAAGCGACAACTCCGTTTCGTTCCTCAGTGTGAGCATGCCGGTACAGTTCAAAATACGTAGAAACAAGATTGCCGAATACGCCTATGGAAATGAAGACCCGAATGCTCTCCTCAAGAATATCGGAGAGATGGTCGCGGTCAAATATCTCGCCAGTCTGGACATCCTCAATGTAATGTCCGTCGACCGCGGCAGAACCGCCGAAGAATTCAAGAATCTCCTTCAACAGGAAGTTGATAGGAATAATCTCGGCATAGATATACTCTTTGTGAATCTGCATGACGCTCATCCACCTGTCGGCAATGTCTCAGAAGCCTTCCAGGACGTGATTGGTGCTCGCGAGGAAAAGGAAAAATTTGTACTCGACGCTAAGAGATACCGTAGCGAAATAATCCCTTCAGCCGAAGCAAAGGCCGTAAGATTGGGATACGAGGCTGAGGCGTACAAGATTAATACCGTAAAAGTCGCCGCGGCCGAAGGCGAAAGATTCATAAAACAACTCAAAGCCTACAGGGCAATGCCTGGAATTTTCAGGCTCAGGACATATCTTGATTTCCTCGAAACCGACTGCAAGGATTCCAGGAAATACATAATGTCGAGAAATTTCCCCTACGAAATATATGAAATAAATCTTGAAGGCAAGACGAGGTTCGATTTACTTGATGTGGACCTCGGAGACATATCCAGCGGAAAATAAAACAAGGAGTTCAGCATAATGTCCTCGAAAGACAGTCACCCGCCAAAGAGTACACGCCATTGGGGCACCATGTTCCTGGGCCTTATAGTGGCAGGTATTTTTATTATCGCCGTCTTCACCTACCAGGTAAAGTCCACCGAATGGGCCGTTGTCACGACACTCGGCAATATCTCAAACCTTGACAGTCAGGGCAAGTTTATTGACAGGGGTGCAGGGCTTTTTCCCAAATGGCCTTACCCAATACAAAAAATAGTCAAGTTCGATAGAAGAAACCGTAGTTTCAGCGGAAATGTGGGAAAACTGGAAGAAACCCTCACTAACGATAAAAAAAATATTATCATCGGAATCTTTATAGTTTATAGAATAACCGACCCCGTCCAATTCTTCAAAAGCGTTATCACTATCCCGAACGCCGAAGAGCAACTCAATAGTTTCATGAGAACAAGTAAAAATGCCGTTATCGGCCGTTACCGTTTTGACCAGATAGTCAATACCGACAGTTCCAAAGTAAAGCTTTCAGAAATTGAAAACGAGATACGTGTCCAGATTGCCGCCAACGCAGAAAAGATAGGCATCGAAGTCGGCGTAGTCGGAGTGAATTCTATCCAATTGCCAGAGAAAATAGCCGACAAAGTCTTCAATAGAATGATAACCGAGCGCCAGGGCGCCGCAGCCGAATACCGTTCTCAGGGTCGCAAGGAGGCCGAAATAATGAAGGCACAAGCGGACAGGGAAAAAAGCCAGATACTTTCCGGCGCCGAAGCCGAAGCCAAGACAATCCGCGCCGAAGGCGATGCGAAAGCCGCGGAATATTATTCAGTCTTCAGGCAGGACCCCGCGCTTGCCGCGTTCCTCAGAAAGATTGACTCGCTGAGAAAGATCATGAAGACAAAAACTACCCTTGTTCTTGATACAGATTCCGCCCCCTTCGATCTCTTTAAGCTGAACGCCTCAGAACTCGAAGGAAAAGTAAAAGAGCTGCCACCAAAAAGTCAGCCGGAAGTCCGCAGAGCTCCGGCAAATAAAAAATAGAGACGGTTTTCCAATATGAACACAAGTGATAAAAACAACATTGTGGAAAGACACGGCGAAGACAATATGCCGAGCCAGTACGGAGGCGGTTTAGCGTCCCTCATAAAGGCAATGCAGGCGGCATTTTTCGTGCTCGCCGCTGTAATCGTCGGCATGCTCATATATTACTTTACCTTCGGCGGTTACTTTACGGTCGACCCGCAGGAATATGTACTCGTTTTCCAGTTCGGCGAGTATAAACAGAAATATGAGGACGGCTGGCACTGGGTGTTCCCTTACCCGGTCAATACCGTGCTCAAGGTACCACGTTCGCGCCAGACCTTTGTATCGCAGGCATTTATGCCTTTTTCAGGCAGGGGAGCGTTCAGCGACCCCGAGATGGAGCAACAGCCCGCTGGGCTTGCCCCCGGCAAAGACGGATATGTCCTTTCCGGCGATGAAAATATAATGCACAGCGCCTGGACCGTCATATACAGGGTTATCTCCCCCGAAAAATATTACCTTAAATGCCTCTGCCCCGAAGACCCGACGGCACCCGACGAAGTTTTCAGGTCTCCTGAGACCGATGAACCTGTCGGGACGCGCGGCCCCAGAACCTTATTGAAGGCTGTGTTCGACAGTGTCGTTCTCTGTGTTTCCGCCGCGCAAAGCGTAGATGTCCTCTATAAAAACTCGTCTGAATTCACAAGTGAGGTAAAGTCCTTGTATGTGAAAAAAATCAACGCCATGGACATCGGTATAGAGATTGATGCCGTCCAGCTCGATACGAGCTTCCCGCCCGCAAAAACCAAGGCTGCCTTCAACGAGGTAATCGAGGCCGAGCAGGAAAAATCAAGTATGCTTCAGGAAGCCGAAAAATATACGACTGAAGAACAGAACAGCGCAATTTCCGGCAGCGCCGGGCTTGTGGCTGAGGCGGAAGCCTATAAAAAACGCACAGTCGCAGAGGTAATGGCCGATCAAAAATATTTCAGCGAAATACTCAAGCAGTATAAACTGAATCCCGGAACAGTACTCGTAACACTATTCTCAAACTGCCTGGCTGATTCTGTGTCCTCGGCAAAAGATAAATATATCCTCAATTCCTCTGCAAATGGAAAAGCTCAGGAAGTCAGGCTGAAGATCAATCCGGAAGCGCCTGAAGTCAAGGAACGGAAAACGCCCGATAAAAAGTAAGGAAGCTTAAAATATGCCAGAAGCCGCACAATGCACCGGAATAAATTGCAGCGAGCATGACCACGGCCAGGAAAATAGGCACACATGCCCGATATGTGGCCCCATCTCTGAAGGCGAGGGACACGAGAGAAGTATGGGCCGTCTAGGCGCCGCAATGATTGGCGGTTACTTTGTACTTAATTCATACATCCTTCAATGGTGGCTGCCGGATCAGACCTTCTGTTTCGAACTGAGTGCCCTCATCGGAGCGATGATTCTTTCTCTTCCAATCATTTTTACCGCAGTAAAAGACCTTTTCCACGGAAAGGTTTATATGAATGAGCTTGTCGCTCTCGCTATACTCGCGGCATTCACCGGCGGCGACTTCAGGACTGCGGGCGTCATTGCTTTCTTCCTTCTGGTAACAATAATAATCGAGTCGAGGACAGCGAGCGGAGCACAGCGCTCAATTGAAGAACTCATAAAACTTACCCCGCATTCGGCCAGGAAAATAGTTGAAGGCCGGGAGCAGGACGTCGATGTTTTATCGCTGATTCTCGGCGACGTGATACGCGTCAGGCCCGGCGAGAACTTTCCGATAGACGGACAGATTGTAAAAGGCCAGACCTTTGTAAATCAGGCGTCGATAACCGGCGAGTCCCTGCCGGTCGACAAGAATGAATCCGACGACGTATTTGCCGGCACCCAGAACCTTACGGGCGCGATAGATGTCAAAGTTACAAAGGTAGGCAAGGATACTACGCTTGGCAAGGTCAAGGACATGATTCTAGCCGCGGAAAAAACCCGGACTCCCATTGTCAGGATCATCGATAAATATGCCGGTTACTACACACCCACTATTCTCATGATTGCCGGCGTAACATGGTGGGTTTCAAATTTTGACCTTAACCGCGTAATAACACTAATGGTTATTGCCTGCCCGTGCGCCGTAGTACTTGCCACACCTTCGGCGATAGTCGCAGCGGTCGCCGCCGCGGCGCGTCTCGGAATTCTTATAAAAAATGTGAGCCATCTTGAATTGGCTGCCAAAATCAAGGCGTTTGTATTCGACAAGACTGGTACCCTCACCTGCGGAATTCTCTCAGTCGCAAGGCTTAATCCTGCCGAAGGCGTCGAACCTGCCGAGCTCCTTCTTACGGCTGCATCAGTGGAAAGTCACAGCAATCATCCCGCGGCATGTGCCTTAAAGACTCTTGCTGATGAAGCGGGTCTTAAGCTCAACGAAGTTTCTAATTTTGAGGAAGTACACGGAAAGGGCGTAAAATGCTTGATGGCTTCTGATATTTGCATAGTCGGCCGCCGCAGTTTTCTGGAGTCACATGGGATTTCCGTCGGTGACGGTCTTTCCGAAAGCGAAAAAGTCGAAAGTGTCGGAATGAGCATGGTTTATGTTGCCTGTGGGAAAAAAGTTCTTGGCTGGATTGGATTCAAAGATAAGGTAAGGAACGAATCCCGCGAGGCTATAAGCAAGCTTAGAGAGCTTGGCATAAAGTATTGCGCGATGGTGACGGGCGACCGTGAATCAGTCGCGGCATCAGTTGCGAAAACCCTTGACATTGAAGAATATAGAAGCGAATGCCTGCCCGAATCCAAGGTCGAGTATGTCGAAAAGATGAAAAAGGAATGCCCAGTGGCGGTAGTAGGTGACGGTGTTAACGATGCGCCAGCTCTTGCAGCCGGTGACCTCGGCATCGCGATGGGTGCCATTGGAAGCGATATTGCAATAAACAGTGCTTCGATCGCGCTTATGACCAATGACTTGAGAAGGATTCCCCTTCTTGTTTCCCTCTCCAGAAAATCGAGAGTGATAATAAATCAGAACCTTTTCATAGGAATGGTGTTTGTGCTTGGGGGAATAATACTTTCGGTTTTCGGCTGGATGTCGCCGATAACCGCCGCCGTTCTTCATACCTTCAGCACTCTCATAGTACTTTTCAATAGTGCAAGGCTGGTCAGAACGGGCGAAGAATACACCATCGCCGAAAAAGCATTGAAATCACAGTAAATTGCGGATACCCTAAAATGCCTGAAATAAACAGTGTTCCAGTAGTAAAAGCAACGGGGCTCACAAAGACCTTCAGGGATTTTTGGGGCAGACCAAAAGCTAAAGCCGTCAACGACATAGATTTCGAAGTAAGAGAAGGCGAGGTGCTGGGACTTCTCGGCCCGAACGGCTCCGGCAAGTCTACAACCGTTAAAATGCTTCTCGGTCTTCTTTACCCCAGCGCCGGAAACCTTTCGATATTCGGCAGATCTCCCCGGGACGTTGATACAAAAAAAAGAATCGGTTATCTTCCCGAAGAAACTTATCTTTATAAATACCTTTCGGCGATGGAAACTCTTGATTTTTTCGGGGCGCTTTTCAATTTTTCATCGGAAGAACGGAAAAAAAGGTCAGAGCAGCTGCTTGATATGGTCGGGCTGAGTCATGCGCGACGGCGCCCAGTCGGCGAATTCTCAAAGGGCATGGCCAGGAGAATAGGGCTTGCGCAGGCAATGATAAACGATCCTTCCTTCCTTATACTGGACGAGCCGACATCCGGCCTTGACCCGCTCGGCTGCAAAGAGGTAAAGGAACTCATCCTGCTCCTCAAGAAGAGAGGAAAAACCGTTCTTGTTACAAGCCACCTTCTGAGCGACGTGGAAGATGTCTGCGACCGAGTCATAATCCTTTACGGCGGAAGCATAAGGGCCACCGGCACACTCGGCGAACTTCTTACAATCCCCCAGGAGAGCACTATAACAACCCCGATGCTCAATCCAGAACTGACGGAGAAGCTCCTTAAAATACTCAGAGAAAACCTCAAGGGCGAAGAATTCCGCGTCGAACACCCGAGGAAAACACTCGAGCAGTTCTTCCTCGAAGTCATCGATAAGGCAAGGACTGAGATTGCTAATACCTCCGGCGTAACTTCCGGCGGAAAGATTGCAGACTACCTATCAAGCGGCGAACGCGAAAAATCAGGCACTGAAATACTCCGCAAACTTACCGAGAAAACTGTGGACGCCAGTGATGACAAGAAAGCACCTGCCGCGGCTGAGAAAATTGTCCGCGAGGAAAAGAAGGCCGTTGCCGAGAAACTTACGGAACTTCTTGCCGATGAAAATGTAAAGAAGGCCGCACCTGAGGAAAAAGCGGAAACGCCCGTTTTCGGAAACGACAGGAAGGATATTGATGAGGCCAATAAAAAGATCCAGCAGCTCCTCGGCAATAAATAGGAGTTGCCGCAAACGATGATTTCGTTCTTCTCAATAGTCAAACTTACATGGCGCTCGGCCATAAGAAGCCATATATTCCAGCTGCTTCTTGTCGTGCTGACGGCCTTTGTCATAATACTCCCGCTTACGATAGCGGGCGATGGCACCGCATACGGCTACATTCAGGTTTCGCTCAAATATAACCTCAGTGTCGTAGCCTTCATACTCTCAATGTCAACGATTTGGCTCGCATGCAGCGTAATGACCCAGGACATGGAAAGTTACCAGCTTCACATGATTGTATCAAAGCCCGTTTCCAGGATGAAAGTATGGCTCGGCAAATGTACCGGAGTGCTTCTCATAAATTCCTTCCTTCTGCTTATCTCATGCTCGGTGATATATGGAATTGTCGTCTGGCAGTTCAACCGCAGTCATTTTCCGGCGGACGAAAAAAAGAAGATAGAAAACGAGGTCATGACGGCACGGCGTGTTTTTTATCCACAGCTGCCCAACATTAATGCGATGGCGCGCGAGGAATACGCAAAACGTCTCGCCGCCGCTAAAACTTCATCCGCCAAAGGTGAAAGGGAGGACGTTGCCTTGAGGGAGATGAGGCGTCAGATTATCGCGAAAATGTCGGAACTTCCTGTTTCAGCGTCGAAGATATGGTTTTACAAAAATCTGCCCGTCGATCTGAAAGCGCCGCTCTATCTGCGGTACCGCGCGTATGTTGACAAAATATCGTCAAAGGACCAGCGCGAAACCTATGGCATCTGGCATGTGGCGGTAACAAGAAAACCCGATGAAAAAACATCAAAAACTGACGTCGTGGGGCCAGTAAAAGTGACCGAGCCGGTAACTTACTGGGAGCCGCGCAGTTACTATCCCGAAAAAATGATGTGCGGAGTCTTCAATGAGATAACCCTGAACCCTGCGGTAATAGCCCCCGATGGCACGGTGAATATATCCTTTACCAATCTTGACCAGTCCGGGAAAAATCTTCATTTCCAGGTGCCGGACGGCCCCAAAATGCTTATAAGAGTCGCTGGCTTCTTCGAGAACTATACCAGGGCCTCTTTTCTAATCCTTCTGCAACTCATTATCCTAACTGGTCTTGCGTGTGCGGCATCTTCAGTACTTTCGATGCCGACCGCGATATTCATGGTGGTTGCGTACCTGCTTTTCGGTACCTTCTCAACGTTTCTCGTGGGGGCGGGAATAGACGTCCCCGACCTTGGCCTTACCGACTATTTCGCTTACTATATGAGCATTATTCTTCTGTGGCTGGTAATCCCGCTTCAGGTCTTTGATATGTCGGGCCTTGTCTCAGCCGGGGAGCTAATCGAGTTTTCCCTGATGGCGAAGATATTCTTTAAGTTCTTAGTCGTAAAGGGCCTTCCTCTTTTCCTTCTCGGAATATGGCTTTATCGCAGACGAGAAATGGGGCTTGTGATAAGAAAATGAACGGCTTTAAAAAATACTTCATGCTTTTCCTGACAATTATCGCGACCGTAATTATTATCGCCGCGATAAGCCTGACGCAGAGAGAAATGAACAAGGTCATTTCCGAAAATAAACTGACCTATTCCGACCCTGTAAAAAACGCCCCGCCCATAGTCGCTTTTACAACGGTGGCGCTAGGAAGTTTCAGAGGATTGATTGCCGATTTGCTCTGGCTCAGGGCGTCCGCGCTTCAGGACGAAGGTAACTATTTCGAAATGGTACAACTCGCCTCATGGATAACAAAGCTCCAGCCTAATTTCTCGGGCGCTACAGCATATCTCGCCTGGAATATGGCCTATAACATATCCGTAACATGTTCATCGTTTGCCGACCGCTGGCGCTGGGTCAGCAAAGGGATAGAACTTATCCGCGACGAGGCCCTGCTCTACAATCCGACCGACCCCATACTTTACAAGGAACTTGGCTGGATTTATCAGCACAAGGTCGGCAACATACTTGATGACGCCAACCTCTACTACAAGAATCAGATGGCGATTGCACTCATGAAACCCTTCGGCGGCGCGGAACCAAACTGGGAAGCCCTCGCCAAAGCCCCTTCGAGCATAAATGCCTTTGATAAGAAATACCCTGCGAAGTCTCCGTATCGCGAGGCGTTGAAGGTTTCCGGTATCGAAAGCACGTCTGCGCTCCTTGAGTATTTCGAGGACAAAGGAACTCTCCCCGCAAAATTCACTGAGAGCATAGCCAATCCGGCAGGACTCAGGAAGATAATCTACTTCCTGCGAGCCGAATGGCTCAGAGAGAAATTTAAACTCGACCCCTCCCTGATAGTTGTTATCAACAAACGCTACGGCGCCTTGGACTGGCGTCTGCCGGAAACGCAAGCCATCTACTGGGCCACGCTCGGCCTTGAGAAATGTCCGGAAAAAGCCGATATTTCACTCGAAAGGATGATAACTCAGGCACTTAAAGACTCCTTCATGAGCGGCAGACTTCTCATGATAGACGCCAAAAACTATGAGAACGTCATAACCGTCCCGAATCTAAAAGTCGTTGATTCGGTGCTTGCTACATTCCAGAAAGCCTACGAAAAAAACAAAAACAAAAGTTTCCTTTCCGCGAAAGAAAACTTCACGAAGGACGCCATTGTAGTACTCTATACCTTCGGAGGCTACACCAAGGCGCAGGAATATCTCGATATGCTGAAAAAAGAGTTTCCAGACAACAGAGAATACAAGATGGGGCTGGACCACCTAGTAATGAAAGAATGGTCGGAAGACGTTAAATCAGCCACAATGAAACAGGCAAATGATATTATAAGCGGGCTGCTTTTCCGCAGCTGCTACTATCTTGTTTACGGAGATACCACCGCGTATGAATCGCATGAAAAACTCGCACGCCTTGTCTATGCCCGTTACCAGCGCGACCAGGCCGGAACAGAAAAAAGGACGGGACTTGCCCCCTTCAACGAAATCAAAACGAATATAATAAAAACCTGCCTTAAAAATTTCCCTCCCGAAATAGCCAAAATCCTTGAGACTCAGATAAAATCACAGCAGAAAGAGGCCAAAGAGGAACTCGGTATCAGCGACAAGGCGTCCCCTCCCCCAAAGACGCCCTGAGACGGCCCAGTCTATAAATTCATATATGATTTTTCAAGGGTATAAAGGGCTGATACTATTGAGATTGGAGCATTTGTCCAGCCCGTATAAATACTGTCGGCCCCGCCTTCATAACGGTTTCCGCCGCCCCAGCTCTTCGTATTCATATCATACATTCCGCGCCAGCATCCTTTCAGATATTTTTCAGAGCTGTTGTCCTGTATCTTGAGCAGTAAATTCATCGCCTTTTCGAAGGCATTCCGATACTTTTCGTCTTTTGCAATCGCTAGAAACATATGAAGTCCCGTAACAACCCAGTTCTGGGTATATATCGTATCCACAAGATACGTTCCTGTGGGAGCCTCTTTGCCCCATTCGCTTGGAACATTTCCTGTCGTCATATCCATTTTTGCAAGGATTCTATCAGCCGCGTCATGCGCCATATCCGTAAACTCTTTTTTGCCCATAAAAGCCGCGCATGCCGATGAACCTATGAGAATATACGCATATTCACTTGTGGAAAAATTTGCCATATTTTCAATAAGATATTTGTTGTACGACAATGCCGCATTCAGATATTTTTCCTCTCCAGTTTCCCTGTACGCATAAGCGAATGCCATGCACGCCAGTGACCCCCAGTGCGGACTTTTCAAATCGCCCGCCCATACCCATGTAGCGGCATCAGGTTTCGCTTTAAAATCGGACTGTATGTAAAATGCTTTTCCCATTGCCGACGCCACATCGAGGCCGTTCTTTTTAAGATTATATTTCTTTTCGAGCTTAGGCTCCATCCTGCTTATTATCAAAGCAATGGCACTATTCCATGCATTGTCATCAAAATAAATCACGGGTTTCCATTGTTCGTGGCTCCAGCGCCAAACGCCTTCGGGATATGCGTCTTTGGTATTTCTCGAACCGCTTCGGGAATATAGATATTTGAGAATATTGTCCGCCGTCTCATAATATTTTTTTTCATCCAGCGCCTTCGCGGCCAGAAGAAACATAAGTGCCGTTTCAAAATTACAGTCCGGCCTTCTGTGCTCCATTACTGCATATTTGCCGTAATTTGTATACGCCGGAAATGCGGTAAATGCTTTTTCCAGCGAGTCATTATTTTCCGTAAGAAGAATTCTTTCCGCGACGCCCCACGAACCATCGTCGGGTTCCATTACTCCCGACTGTTCGAACCACCCGATATTAAGCTTCAGACTCTCCTTAAGTTTCCTTCCATCAATCATTTTTCTATCTCCTTTTATAATTTAATTTTCTCAAGTGAAAAATATTCCCTGTAAGCATTTGTCACAGCTATATAGTTTTCCGGCGGAACACTTTCCGTTATCGCGTTGCTTGCCGTAAGAATATGCCCTCCGTTTCCAGTCCCGTCTTCAAGGCACTTGATAACAGAATCCCGGATTTTTTCCGGCGATGCGAAGCTTAAAGTATTTCCGCAGTCCAGATTGCCGAGAAAGGTTATCCGTTCGCCATATGACTGTTTAAGTTTTTTCAATTCCATTCCTGCATGAAGATCTATTTCAAGATAACCGTCGACCTCTGACTCGATGAGAAAATCGTCGATCACGCTCCACAGATTTCCGTCGCTTGCATTTATTGCGAGTTTCCCGGATGCGTGAACTTTATTGGAAAGTTTTTTCAGTTCCGGCATTATGAAAGTCCTGTAGCTTTCCGGTGAAATAAGAGGGGAGTTCCCAGCAAAATCGCCGCCTATTCCGAATAGGTCAATGCCATGTTTAAGGTATTCATCTATAAGGCGTATAGCCGTTTCAGAAGCCAGTGAAAAGTGTTCATGGGCAAGCTCCGGAGCAAGCAGCATTACCTGCATAAGATCAATATCCGTCCAGACTCCATGGCAATATGCGGGAGCCAGGATTGGCAGATCAATATTCCGTCGTAGCATTTCTTCTTTCAGAAAATCATATATGATCATCGATTCCGAAGCAATTTCTATTCGGAATTCGCGTTTCAGCCTATTCCTTCTTTCCAATTTTTCGACAGGGTCGTCAGTTTCTGGCTGCTTTTCTTCGATAGTTTTTTCTTTTCGGGGCGGAACTGGACTTCGTACCTGATAAAGCATGTCATGCCCGAAAAATTCGGCTATATCGAGTCTGTCGATTGCATATTGCCTGAGGGCTTTTTCCCATCCTTTTTCCTTTACGCATTCCTCCCAGTGCAAATAAGACACAGGTCTTCCAAGAATACGCTTTGTAATTTCATCAGAGTTTAAAACATACTCAAAGACCGGCGTCCTGTCCGGCTTCCTATGCACGAATGCGTCATTTATTCTCTTTCTACTGCTCATAATATCATTCTCCTATGATAGTTTTCTACTTCGTTCTGAAAAATTTTAACGTTTTTATATCAAGACTCCACCAGTTTGAAAGTCGGGAAGTCTTCGAACACTTTATCGTTTTTAAGCGTATAGTAAATGATGTCCAGGAACTTGCGAGCCAGCGCGATATTTACTTTACCGCCTCCGCGTCGGCTTTTTATCCTCTCATGATAATCGCGTAACGGTTTGCAATAGCGTTTCGCAATCAAGGAACATTGGACAAGTGTCGAACGTCCTATTTTGCTCCCATTTTTTGTGATTCTTCCATGATGAACTGTCTCATTCGAATTGCTCACCCGTGGAACTATTCCGAAATATGCGGCAAGTTTGTTCTTATTGCTGAAGTCATGAACGTTGCCGATTACGGAAAGAAGTATTGCCGAACCTTTGTCTCCTATTCCTTTGATGCTGGTGAGGTTTTTATGCCCTTCAAGTTTATTCCCGTTCTCGGCGATGGCGTCGTCAAGTTCTTTGATACTGTTATTGAGATTCCGGATCTCAGAAACCATTACCCGGAGTTCCACATCGGTTATCGGATCAAAGGTCGCGGAAAGTATTTTTCTCAATCCTTTTTCGCTGCTCATGCTTTCTTTTTCAAGCGGCATCATGTTGGAAGAAAAGATGTTATTGATCTTGTTCTTGAGCGCGGTACGGAGCCGGACAAGCTTCTCCCTTGTCTGTACCAGACTCGATATTTTCGCGTGCAGATCGTCTTTCATCCTTATCTCCGGCAGCATGTCCTTTTCGAGAAACAGTGCTATTGTTTTTGCATCGTTTTCATCAGTCTTTTTTACCGATTTACTTATCACTTTAAACTGATGCGGATTTATAACTACAAGTTTTCCGGCTTTCTTTTTTACCACATCACAGAAGAATTTCGTGTTCCCTGTCGCTTCAACCGCAATTTCAACATTCCGGTCCAGTTTAGAAGCGAACTCTTCCAGTTCCTTGATGTGATAACGACATAATTTTTCTTCGCCCTTTTCGTTCCTTTCGCACACCGTGAACTGCGTCCTGTGCAAGTCCACGCCCAGATACCTTTTTGACTTCTTCATTTTTTCTCTCCGATCTTTTCAGATCGAAGCAGACGTGCTATTTCGGGCCAAACATTCTCCTATACAAAGTCCGGCTTCTGCCGTCTTTACGGTGGCGCTTCGGAAACAGGTCTGACGCTAATCTCCTTTTCGGGTTCCATGATTCTCGAATCACGTACCCACATAAAAATGCAGCCTGTATCCCGTCTGCTCCTGAACTGATGTTTCTATAATTTACAACAGTTTCAAGAACAAGCTCCGAAATCTCACTAACTATTCATACCATCTCCTTATGCTTGAACTTTCGATAAGCTTTGGCGTAAAGACTTTATCTTTAAGGATTTCATTTTTTTCAAGGCGGGCCATCATGATATCCGCGGCTTCGCTGCCGAGTTCTTTTTTATACTGATGGATCGTGGCAGGGCGCGGTGAAAGATACTGGATAAAACTCATATTGTCGTAGCCTATGACTGAAAGATCGTCAGGTATTTTTATGCCGATTTTCGCGGCTTCGTTATAAAGATCGAGTACCTGATAGTCCGAAAAACAGAATACCGCGGTAAAGTCCCTGACCTTTGGCATGAAGGAATTCACATCGGAAAAAACCGTCACGCTAACTCCTTTATTTTTAAGTATTTTAACAAAAGATACCCCTCGCGGGTCACCCCAGTTTTTAAGTTGTCCGATGTAGGCTATTTTGCGGTGTCCGTTATCGAAAAGGCATTTTGCGGCAGCCTCGCCGCCGGCAGCATTGTCATTATAGACCGATGGAATTCCAGGAATAGGAAGAGTAATACTAACGAAGGGCTTTTTCTTTTTAAGTTTTTCGATTATATCAAAATTCGCATCCGGCATGGCCGGGCTGTAGATGAAACCGTCAACGCCCTTGGAATTCATGAATTCGATTGCTTTTCGCTCGGTTTCCACGTCGTAATGCGAGACAGAAAGGATCATATGGTAGTTGCATGGGGTTATTTTTTCCTCGATTCCTGCCACAATGTCGAGCCAGAACGAACTATCGATTCCGCCCGCGATGATTACTCCGATGAGGTATGTTTTCTTTCCTGCTATCGCTCGTGCGTGAATATTCGGATTATAGTTATTTTCCGCTATTACGTTCGCGATGCGCTCGCAGGTGGCCTTAGAAATATTATATTTCCCGGCCTTTCCGTTGATGTACATGGAGGCGGTAGTCAGTGATATGCCTGCCTTGTCCGCAATGTCTTGTAATGTAAGTGTTTTACTCATTCAGCCTCTTCTATTTCCTTCATAAGTTTTAACGATACAAGCAGGAAACGCGGCAGATGAAAAAATGTTTTCCATTTACCGCCTTTCAGCATATTGGCGGGACGTCCGTCCCTGTGAAGGTAGGCAAACCACTCGCCGCATTCCCTGTCGGGAAAATTCGAGAAACTCCATTCGTCGAGCCTTTTGAACCATTCGAGGAACTTGTCGTCTTTAGTAAGCTTGTACGCATAAAGCACGGCGATACAAGCTTCATTGTGAGGCCACCAGAGTTTCATATCCGCCTGAAGTTCGACATGGGGTTTGCCGAGGACATCCATAAAATAATAGATGCCGCCAAAAGTTTTGTCCCAGCCGAAATCAAGAAGGCCGGATATGTAATCACTGGCCTTTGCTATAAGCTTTTTATCGTTTTCCTTTTCGGCGTATTGGAGTACAAACCACATTGACTCGAGACCGTGTCCGGGATTGACATGGCGGCCGTCGCATGATTCAAGATCGAATGAGGCATCCGTGTTGACATTCTCAAAAAGGATGCGGAATTCCGGGTGCCAGAATTTCTCCATCACTGTCCCTACCGCGTTTGCCGTATCGGCGTCATATATATTTGTTCCGAGACACTCCTTCATTACGTGTCCGAGGTTGGCAAGAATCATAAAGTGGCCTAGGTTGAGCCTGGCTGGTCTGCCCGAAAGCCCTTTTTCCCATCTGCCTTTAGGGTTGTGCATGCGGCTGATGTAATTTTTCATGGAGTGGTTTGCCTCGGTGCGGTATTTTTCATCGCCCGTCGCGTGATAAAGAGCCGCTGCCCCCATCGCCGCGAAACAGTCCGAATAAATGCTGTACGGGGCAACAGATGGCTGCCCTTGTCTGTTAATGGCGAAGTAGTAGAACCCTTCCTGGTCTTTGCCATTTTTTTCGAGAAAATCGAAACCCTGCTTTGCTATTCTGAGCCAGTTTTCATTTTTCTTTTCGGACGCGCGGTAAAGAATGGCAAACATATAGACAATCCGCCACTGCATCCACATAAATTTTTCGCTGTCGTAGGCAGATCCGTCCTTATTAAGGAAGCTGAAATAGCCGCCGTATTTTTTATCTTCGCAGTTTTTTTCCCAGAAGGGTATTACGTTGTTAAACAGTTCATTTTCGTACCGTTTGATATAACCCAGAAAACTCATAGCCCCTCCTTACTAAAGCGCTTTAGTGAATTATATCTCCGGCTCCGAAAAAAGTCAAGACACCTCTTGAAAAAAGTGCCCGTATATACGCGTCATCTAATCCCTTTTTACTATAGTTTGAGGCGGTATGCAAATTGCTGTAGGCATAAATATTGACAGCAAGGCTCTTAGATATTCAGAGAATGATCGGCAAAGCTTCTCCTGCCCGGTTATAACGATAATCTTTTTTCTTATGCTTGACGGCCTTGTTAAAGCACTCGGGGGAACTATATTTACAACTGATGATTTTCAAGCCTAACACGATAATAAAGACATGAAGCGTATTCTCTTGGCTGAGGATGAAGAGGCCGTAAGAAAATATCTGGCCCTTCTTCTGGAAAAAAACGATTACAAGGTAAAAGCTGTAGACAACGGCAAAAAGGCCCTTGAACTTATCGATGCATCGGTAAACGGCCTTGAAGAGCCGTTTGACCTGCTTATTACCGATATCGAGATGCCTCTGATGGATGGCTTCTCTCTCATCGACGCAATAAAAGAGCGGAATATCTTCCTTCCTGTGATTGTCATTACCGGACAGGATGACAGGGACGTTGTGCTTAACGCGCTCCGCCGCGGTTGTCACGAGTTTATAGATAAACCCCTCATGCCCGATGTAATAGCCAAAGTGAAATCGACCTTCGATAAGATTGAAAAAGTCTCCGGTCAGAGAAGCTCGCGGGACATGGCGGACGATACTCAGCGCTTCGGACATCCGCAAACAGCATCCCTGAAAGTTCCCTATTCAAAGATGATTGGAAAATACAATATAAAAAGGGTCATCGGTGAAGGGGGAATCGGCACCGTATTCCTTTGCGAGGACCCTGAAACAAAGCAGCACTATGCTCTTAAAACATTGCGATTACGGACACTGGACGACGATAAGGATTCATCCATAAGACGTCTTATTAACGAAGGCAGCGCGATATCGCAGCTCAACCATCCCAACATCGTAAACTTTATTGAATTCGGCTATTCGGGGATTGGTCATGACAGGATGCCTTACATCGTTATGGAATACTTTGAGGGCATGTCCCTCAGGCATTTTATGGAAGGCGTCAAAGAGCTCAGCATAGCACAGAAGCTTTCGATAATCTCGCAGGTAGCAGAGGGTCTTTACGCCGCACATCAGCGCAATATTTGCCACAGGGATATAAAGCCTGACAATATACTGGTAAACAACGATCTTGAGGTCAAGATTACCGATTTCGGGATATGTTATCTGCCTACGTCGGACGTGACAAGAACATCGGAACTCATGGGATCCCCGGGCTATATGGCGCCCGAATACATAAGACATGGAAAAACAGACAAGGCGATGGACATCTATTCGCTGGGTGTCGTTGCCTATGAGCTGCTTGTCGGCAGAAAGCCCTTTGAGGCGACGACACTGACCGATCTTATGAATAAAATAATTAATTCGCGTCCGCCGGAACCGTCCCGTCTCGTTCCGGGTTTTCCGCCGGAGCTTCAGCGGATACTTGCCGTAATGCTGAGGAAAAATCCGAAGAAGCGTTATAAGGATGGTACCGAGATAATTCAGAATATAGATGCGTTCCTGAATGGTAAGACGGGAAGGAAGATGACTGACCGTATCCGGGAATTCTTCCATTGTGATTGGCACTAATTAAAAAAAGGCATCCGGCTATGAAAATATTCCCTAAACAATGTCTGGCATTACTTATTCCATTACTGTTTATTTCCTGTGTTTCGAAAAAAGTAGAGGTCCCGGTCATGAAGACCGATAAACTTGCGACTACTCCGGTAACGCCAATAATGAAGATGCGCGCAGAATATATCAGGGAACGTGTTTTTTCAAAATGTGCCGCGTCCGCCGTATTTATCAGTCATCAGACGATAACGCTTTACTATGGTCGGACGGATGAACTTGCGGAGCGTTGTTCCATTCTCGGCTTTACCGATGTTTTAGTATTATTTGATACGCAGAAGGATTCCAATGATCTGGACTCATTTATAAAATCCCTTGACAATGCGAAGATAAACGTGTGGCTCTATATCGACTCGCCAAGTCTTTATTCGGGAAATGAATTTCTCACGACGCTGCTGGCGTCTGTCAATAAGTTCCGCAATGAGCATCCTTCCTTAAAGGGGCTTCTCATATACCAGAGGCCTGATCTTATATTCGGACCAGGAAGAAGATATACGTCTCATATTCTTTATCACTGGGATGATGATTCCTATGGAAAGGGAAAAGATAATGACCTCCTTATGAAAAGTGCGCTTGATATTGCCGAAAAGTTCAGAAAGGCGTTTCCTCCCGAATTTGAAATAGCGCAGATGCTTTCGCCGTTTTACGACAGCCGAATAAAAGATGGCTCGCTTGTACACGGCTCAACTTCCGATTTTATGAAGATATGCTCGAAGGTCTGCATCGCGGCATATTTCAGCGACCGTTTTCAGATAGAAGAAAACATCCAGACACCGCTCCAAAATATAAAATCACCGGCTTCTGCCTTTGTCGCCGTAAGAACGTATGTCGACATTTACGGTGGAGCGGACAAAGAAAAATCGCTTTCGGACAAAAGCTGGTTCAAGCTCACCAAAGACCTTGAGAGCGTCCTTAAAACAGCCGGAGATTTCAAATCGTTCAGGGGCATAGCCTTTTACGACTACTACGGACTTGAAAAAATGTGGGAAAAACCCGAAACGTCCCCAACGACTAAGTAAATAATGAAACCCATATATTTCAATATTCCAGCACCGCTCTTAATCGTAATGGATGATGTTGGCTGGTGGAGCGGCGAAGACTCCCACCTCTCAAACGAGCCTTTCCGCACAGGGATTTCCCGTAATCACTGCGTCAACGATTATACGGCAATTGCCGAGCTTGCAAAAATGACGGGGACACGTATCCAGGCAGGGTTTGTCCTTTGTGAATGGGACAGGGAAAACATTTTGAGGAATGTCCCTTCATCCACCTGGATGGGCGGGGATTGGGACAATTCAAAGCATCAGGGCCCGTGGCTCGATGAGGCTGCCGATGTGATAATAAAAAATCGCCCGCATATTGAAATAGCGCTGCATGCGATAGGTCACGAATACTGGAAGCACCCCGGCCCCTTCTCACGCGCTGAATGGGCTGATATGGATGGCGTTATGCGTCCTGCCTCTGACATAGTAGCGCACACCGAGGCGTTCAGGAAAATTATGGAACAAAACAGTCTGGGAGATTTTCCGACATCTTTTGTGCCTTCCGCGTTTAAGCACTGCTTCGGTGCGGAAGAGAACGGCATTACCCCCATTCTTAAATCGTATGGCATCAATTTTATATCCAATCCTTTCGACGCTACCGTGTGGGAAAAAGCTCCGGAAGACCCCGCCTTCGGAATTGATGGCGGTATTCCATTCGTAAACAGAGGCAGGGGGCTTATCTCATGGAAAGTAATAGATGCTTCCCCTGAGGGAATTTACTGGGACGGCCCCATCTGCGGCCTGCATTGGCCGAATATTCTTAATCCGGTTCCGGAGGAAAATTCACTGACCGTCGAATGCTGGGCTGACTACCTTAACAAAAACTATGTCCGGTCAAAAGACCGGGTGATGGCAAAGGATTCAATTGACTGCTGGACACAGCTCCTTTGTTCAAAAAAGCTTCCGATTTCGCTTACTGATTCGGCGGCGGTTCTGGATTTTTCAAAATTAAATGCCGGGCGCTATCCTTATCTTGGCAAGACATTCAGAATAAAGACGGATTTTGAAATATCGCTCCCGTTGAACCCATCCGTTCTCTCTGTTAAAAAACACGGGCTTTTACTCTTTGAATATGAAATAGGGATTGGCTCGGAACTGGAAAATCTAACCATTCGCTTTTGAAGCTTATAGCATTTTGCGGTCTCTTAGGTGTAAAGCCTCCGGACGTATTCGAATATAATAACAGTTGCAGCCTGCGCTACGTTTATCGATTCATAATCCCCCGGCATGGGGATACGAAGCGGCATTGAGCCTTCAAGTTCACCCGCGCCGCCGCTTTCGCTTCCGAATATTACGGCGCTTTTGTCGAATAGTTTCTTTTCGGTAAAGCAGTTCAGACCTTCATGAGGGTCCGTCCTGAAAATGCTGTCATAACCATGCGCGCGAAGAAATACTGCAAGTTCCGGCAGATCGTTGAACTCACGTATGTTAATGGAGAACTGGGCAGACATGCCTGAGCGTATTGCCTTGTCGCTAAATGCGTCCACGGTGCCCGAAGTTATCCAAAGGTCTTTAAGTCCTGCGGCCTTGAGCGTCCGCGCTATGGTTCCGAAATTGCCGGGATCGCCGATCCGGTCAAGGACGGTAATGAAAGGACTTGACGGCGTTTCCTTGTTTTCTGGCGAAGTATCGGGCCTTTTTGCGACGAAGAGTACGCCCTGTGAATTGACAGTGGCGGAAATAGAGTTGAAGTTTTCTTCTGAGACAACGCAGAAATCAGTATCGAGCGCACTCCTGTCAAAAGTTTCGGAGCATACAGCGAATTCGAGAAGGTCGGGCGCGGAAAGCAGGAGTTCACGGCAACAGCGCAGTCCTTCGCAGACGCACATGTCGTGTTTTTTTCTGCCATGCCTGGTGTAGAGGCTTCTCAGCAGCGACTCATTTTTTCTGCTGAGTTCTTTCATTTGCTTCTTAGTTTTTTGTGGGTTCGAGTGTAATCCGCTCAAGGAGCATCTTTGCCTGATTTCCCCAGAAACCTGCGGCACCCTGAGCGACAGATGAAACGGCGGCTTTTTTAAGAAATTCGGAAGCTTTTGAATTATTTTTGAGCTCTGCGTATATTCTTCCGGCTGAATAATTTGCCTCTGACTTAAATGCTTCGGACAGAAGTGACTGAGCTCCTGTTTCGACAAAAGAAGCGGCAGCTTTTTCCTTTTCGCCCTTGAGCTCCATCACGTAGGAAACATTGAGGGCGGCGCGCCAACGCATCTCATCTGGGATACCTGACGCGCTCTGCATAATCTTATATAGATCAGCTGCCTTGTCATAGTTTTTCGCATTTATGTAGATGAGAGCGAGTTTTATCCTTGCCGAATTTACGGCTGGATATGAGGCGTAATCTTTCACTATTTTTTCGAGGGACTCTTTTGTGTCGGCGGCGGATATGGCGTTAAGTGCCTTTGCTTTCATGCTGTTGTTGACCTGATAACCGACTGCGACTACGACGACCGCGGCAAACATGACGAAAAATCCTATGATGATACCCTTCCAGTTGTTGGCGGCGAAGTGCTCGAACTTGTCGATATCGTCGAGGAGCATATCATTTATTTCGGCGTCGAGAGCCTTCTTTTTTTCCTTGTGCATCTTTTTATCTCCGTATCTGTTAGTTGTGAAAACAGGTAAGTTAGCCCAAAGGCCGATATATTCAAATCTCAGGACTGGTATTCGGGCCATGTAAGAGCGAGAACACTGCGCCAGAGCTGGCTTTTGAGCTCGATTTTTTTCCTTTTACTCGTGGAAAGTACTATGGGGACGTGCGTAAACGCACTGTTCCAGTGGCCGATGACCATATCGGTACGGCCCAACATTGCCGCATGTGCCGCGTGCTGGGCCAGCATAAGGCAAAAAACCGAGTCCGTACCATGCGCTGGAACGCTTCGGATCATGTAGCTCGGATCAAAATATTTGACATTTATTTCTATTCCGTATTTATCGCCTGCCTCCTTGATCTTCTCTTTGAGCAAAAGTCCGATATTGCCATTGAGGACATTCCCTGATTTGTCAATCATCTTCTGGGTCACGTCAAAAAATTCCTGTCCTGCTCCTTCGGCTACAACAATCACCGCATGCTTGCGTTCCTTCAGTCGCGGAACAAGGCTTCTTATTAGGTCATTAGGACCGCCATCGTCAAGAGAGAAACTTTCTTCCGGGATGAGGCAATAGTTGACAACCGAATTTGCAAGCGATGCGAATGCCGCAATAAATCCGCTGTCGCGTCCCATGAGATGAACCAGTCCTACGCCGTTGGCTGCGCCCTTGGCCTCGTTGTGAGCGGAGCTTATCACGGTGTGTGTGGAATAGATGGCGGTCTCGAATCCGAAACTCTTGTCTATAAAACTGATATCGTTATCTATAGTTTTGGGGATACCGATGACGCTGATGGAGAGTTTGCGTTTTTTTATTTCTTCGGCTATTGCGTGAGCGCCGCGAAGTGTCCCGTCGCCGCCGATGCAGAAGAGCATATTTATATCCATTCTCATCAGGGTATCAACGATTACCTTCTCGTCCTGATTTCCTCTAGAGGAACCCAGTATTGTTCCGCCGTCGCAATGGATATCATCCACATTTTCATCATCGAGAACCAGCGGTTCGTAGCGATAGTCGGGATTAAGCCCGGCATAGCCGTAACGTATGCCATAAACAACGGGAACGCGATAGCGCTTTTTGAGCGTCATGGTAAGAGATTTTATTACATCGTTGAGTCCGGGGCAGAGGCCGCCCGCGGTAAGTATTGCAGCCTTAGACCAGGAGGGGTCGTGATATATCATTCTTCTGGGACCTGCCTTTTCAAAGGCACACAGTTCATTAAATTCCTTTTGCTGCTCAAGGATTTCAGCGGGATCGTTGCTGTATATCACCTTCTCCGAGTCTTCGACAAAGTCGGCCTCTTTCAGGGGTGATTTTACGCGCGGCTCTCCTAGGCATCTGATGCTGAAATCAATTTTTTCCATTATCCGGACTCCGAAAGTAAAATTTTCATACTAGAGGCACAACCTGCAATATAGTATTTCCCGGCGCCAAAACAATACATGAATAAATGTTTACTGGCATTGTTGATTTTTATTCCAAGCTAGACTAATATAGTGTTTTGGGTTGGAGAGGAAAAAACGCATGAAAAAAATACCTGCAATGGCACTGGCCGGAAGCGGCGCCATTCGGTCAATCATAGAAAAATTCGCCTTGAGTGATGTCTGTGATATTTATTTTGCCGATGGGATGGATAATGCTGAAAATATTTTCCGCGAAAGAACGCCTGTTATTCTATTTTTTGACCCGTCGGACAAGGATTGCCTGGATTTTCTAAGAGGGAAAAAGCCTTCCCCATGCTCGTTATATGAGACAGCCGCTCTGCTTGAAGGAAAGTCCCCGAAACTTGTCAAGCTCGCGTTTGATGCCGGGGCCTCTTTCATAATATACCCTGATTCCGATATCCAGGAAGTAGAAGGTATGGTCAGGAACTGTGTCGCGCGCTGTCGTTGCAAGGAAAAATGCCTTGCGGACCAGAAAAAAATGGGGCAAGAAAAACTTGAATCGATGCTTCACGAAAAAGTCAGGGAGAATGAACAGACCAAGAAAAAGCTTATCCACCAGATGTCTTTCATCCAAAGACTGATAGATACTATCCCCGTCCCCATTTTCTACAAGGATTCCAAACTTCGCTTCACCGGGGCAAACGAGGCTCTTTTAAAAACGCTAGGCTTGACGAAGGAGGAAATGACAGGGAAGCGGGCTGAAGACATATTAGAACCGGAAGATGCACGGTTTACAAACGAAGTCGAAAAAGACATACTAGCCTCCGGAGAAATAAAAACCTACGAGCGGAAGATGAAATTGCGAAAGAACGGGATAGAAAAGCTTTTCATATTCCATAAGGCGCCATATCTTGATGAGGACGGGCATTCCTGCGGTATTGTTGGGACAGCGGTAGATATCTCAGACCGAAAAAATCTTGAGCAGTCTCTTCAGCAGGCCATTACCAGATCGAACATAATGGCGGCGGAAGCAATTGTCGCGAACCAGGCAAAGAGCGAGTTCCTAGCAAACATGTCGCATGAGATTAGGACCCCTATGAATGGCATAATGGGAATGACGGAACTCCTGCTCGAAACAAAACTCTCGAAGGAACAGGAGGATTTCGCCGATTCAATAATGATTTCAGCGGAAGCGTTGATGGCGATAATAAATGACATTCTCGACTTCTCCAAGATAGAAGCGGGAAAAATGGAACTTGAGCTTGCCCCGTTTAACCTCCCGATGGTCATGGACAAAATAATAAAGCTCTTCTCCCCACGTGCTACCGAAAAGGGGCTTTCGCTAAGGTTAAGCGTCGGCAAGTCCATGCCACAGTGGATAGAAGGTGACCACACAAGGCTCCGCCAGATCATTTCCAATCTTATAGGCAATGCCATAAAATTTACAGAAAAGGGCTTCGTATCTCTCAATATAAGCTGTGAAGAAAAATACGATGCAGAATGTGTTATAAGATTCTGCGTTGAAGACAGCGGAATAGGCATCCCTGAAGAAAAAATTGAATATATTTTTGAAAAATTCACGCAGGCCGAGTCCTCCATAACCAGAAGATACGGGGGTACGGGACTCGGGCTTGCGATATGCCATCAGCTCGTAAGCATCATGGGCGGTGAAATCAACGTAAAAAGTACTCTAGGAAAGGGTTCCCTTTTCTCTTTCTCAATACCTTTTGCCTGCCACAGAGAAGAGATGCCCGAATTGGAAAGGAAAAAACGGCAACCCACCGCCTCCGCCAAAGAGGAAAAATGCGGGATGGAAAAAGAAATCCGCAGAAATAAACTTAAAATACTCATTGCCGAAGATAATCCGATAAACAGGAAGCTCGCGCTAACAGTCCTGGAAGATCTAAACTGCTCGGTGGAACTTGCGGTGAATGGAGAGGAGGCCGTGAAAAAGTTCATGGACTACGGCGAATTCGCTATCATCTTCATGGATATAGAAATGCCCCTTCTGAACGGCTATGAAGCTACCAGAAAAATCAGAAAACTAGAAGAAGGCACTTTTCGCCGCGTGCCGATTATTGCGCAGACTGCGCATGCGCTTAACGGGGAAAAAGACGAATGTTTCCATTCCGGAATGGATGACATCATAACAAAACCTATCAAAAAAATAGACCTGGAGCATATTCTTTTGAAATACTGCCACGAATTTCCGAGAGAGGATCACGTGCTTCCACCTGATTTATATCAAAAATAGCAGGTTTTAAGCGAATCCTCTAAAAATAAGGTCGGCCTTTAAAGATTTTTCCGCCTGGATGGCTTGGGTTTCGCTTGTGACGCCCGTAAGCATCAGGACGGAGGTAAAACCTGCGGTGTTCCCACCGAGAATATCAGACTGGAGGTTGTCGCCAATCATGATTATACGTTTTCCCTCAACGGTATCGGGCATATTGTATTTTGAGCGTAGCAGATGGTGCGTGAACTCAAATATAGCCTTATAAGGTTTGCCGAGGTAGACTATTTTAACAGGTGCGTGCATCTCATCGAGTATTGATTTTATAAAACGAGCCTTGCCGCCCGCACCGATACCGAAACCGCCGTATCCGTCAGGCCAGTAGGTATCCGGATTCGGAACGAGCAAAGTCCGTTCGGGATGGCGGACGAGCATATTCAAAACAGCATTGATATTCGTATACCAGTCGTACTCGCCTTCCCCGACGATCACGATGCTGCACTCCTCTATTTTCTCGGTATTCCGAGTTACGATAAGTCCGGCCTCTTCGGCGTAATCAGGCTTTCCCAGGTCGCCCATCACAAATGCAGTAAAACCCCTCAACGAATTATCGTCAACGAACTCCTTTATCGCCGAGCTGCATGAAACGATTTCGTCCGGGGCTATCTCAAGCCCGGCTCTTTTCAGGAATGAACTTTTTTCCTGGAGCGAGTGATTTCCGTCGTTGGTCAGCAGATAGAAGGGATAACTGTTGTTTCTTATCCACTGAAGCAGCCCGACCGCACCGGGCAATGCACGTTTTCCGGCAAGAAGGGTTCCGTCGATATCGAAAAGAAGCGCGCTGTAGGAAGGCGAATTGATTTCCCACCATTCAAAAAACGATTCATTTATTCTATTCATTTTTCAATGCCCTTCCTGGCAGAGACTCCCTTTTCCCAATAGTGCCTGATTTCCCGCATCTCTGTTACAAGGTCTGCCATAGCGATAATGCTTTCCGGCGCGCCTCGCCCGGTAAGGATAAGTTCCGTACTTTCGTTTCTGGATTTTACGATATTTTCGACTGCTGACTCGGGAATAAGGCCTGCGTTCAGTGCCGGAAAGATCTCATCAAGAACAATTATATCGTAATTGCCTGAAGATACGGACGTAATGATATTTTCTATACTTTCCAGCGCGGCCTTGAGCTCCTCTTCCGACGGGCCTCTTCCGCAGATGAAGCGCGCCGGACCGAATGAGCGGTAATCGAATTTTTCGAACTCTTTCAAAATAGAAAATTCAGAACTCTCGCCGGACTTGAGAAATTGCCCGTAAAAAACCCTCATTCCGCAAGAGAGGGCCCGAAGACAAAGCCCCAATGATGCGGTTGTCTTTCCTTTGCCGTTCCCTGTATATATCTGTATATAAGCTTTATCCATTTTTCACTTTCCGTAAAAGAAGTCTTTTAACTTAACATATCATTCAAAAATTTACAGCGTCGCGCTTTTTATTGAGTTTGAAAAAAGGAAAATAGGAACTATTATTAATTTTACACAGAAAAAATACAAACAAGGAGGGTTGCAAATGGGATCACTAAAGGGGACAAAAACCGAACAGAATCTTTTAAAGGCCTTTGCCGGAGAATCTCAGGCAAGAAACCGCTACAGCTATTTTGCATCGGCGGCAAAGAAGGAAGGCTATGAACAGATTTCAGCCATATTTCTGGAGACCGCCGACAACGAAAAGGAGCACGCCAAGCGTTTCTTCAAGTTTCTCGAAGGAGGCTGCGTGGAAATAACAGCCAGCTATCCGGCGGGGATAATTGGAAGCACTCTGGAAAACCTCAAGGCCGCCGCCGAAGGCGAAAACGAGGAACACACAATCCTCTATCCGGGATTTGCCAATGTTGCCGAACAGGAGGGATTTGCTCCGATAGCTGCCGCGTTCCGCATGATTTCGAAAGTCGAAGTCGAACACGAAAAACGTTATTTGAAACTTGCGGCGAATATAGAAAATGCTACAGTTTTCAACAAATCAACGCCTGTAAGATGGAAATGCAGAAACTGCGGATATGTCCACGAGGGAACTTCCGCATTGGCAAAATGCCCCGCCTGCCTGCATCCCCAAGCCTACTTTGAGATCAAGGAAGGCAATTATTAGAATATACTTTCATGGCCGCAGATTTTCTAAAATGGACTTCTTCGGCCTTTTTTTTGAGAGACAGTTCATTATATTAAGGCTTTGCAATCAGGAGAAAAATTTTGGAAAAGCCTTATAACATATGGATATTCGCCGGAGAAAGTTCTGGCGATATATACGGAGCCGAGCTGGCATGTGAGCTCAGAAAGAAACTTCCGGCTGAAAAGCTCCGTATAGCGGGGATGGGCGGCGAAAAAATGCGCGGGGCCGGGGTCGAGATAATGGTCGATTCAACGGAACTCGGCGTTGTCGGCTGTGTGGAGATTATGAAGCACATCTTTGTCTTTATAAGGATATTCCTTTCCCTGGTCAAGCGCGCCGAAAAGGAACGCCCTGATGCCGTGGTACTTATAGATTACCCTGGGTTCAACATACGTTTCGCGAAGCAAATGTTCAAGAGAAATATCCCTGTGATCTGGTACATAAGCCCGCAGGTATGGGCATGGCGCAAGTCGAATATCCCCAAACTTGCGGCATGGTGCCGAAAAATGATGGTCATATTCCCGTTCGAGCCGCAGGTTTACAAAGGAACTGGGCTTGACATTGAATTTGTGGGTCATCCGCTTGTCGATATTGTAAAAAGCCGCAATGAGGAATCGCTGAAACGCGACCCGTCACTAGTGGCGCTTCTGCCGGGAAGCCGTACCCATGAAGTAACACGCCTCCTCCAGCCTATGCTGGAAACGGCACGCCTCCTTTACAATGAACGCAGAGAACTGAGATTTGTCATATCCGCCCCGAGGGAAAAAATCTCAAAACTTTGCGAAGGGATTCTTGAGAAATTTAAGGCGGAGCATGTTGCCGACGCCCTGCCTGAAATAAAAATTTTCTGCGGAGCGACACCGCGCATCCTCAAGGAGGCCGGAACAGGTATTGCCGCCTCCGGCACTGTTACAGTCGAGTGTGCAATCGCGGGTCTGCCGCTGGTCGTCGTCTACAAACTTAATAGCCTAACGTTCAAGCTGGCGCGCATTTTTATAACACTTTTCCGCGGCTTCTTCACGATGGTAAATATAATCGCCAACAAAACAGTGTTCGAGGAATTTGTGCAATTCCAGGTAACAACTGAAAATCTTTTACCGGCGATAAAAAAAATACTCCCCGGCGGCGAACGCAGAAACTATGTCGAAGAGGAAATGGAGGATGTCACAAAAGCCCTCTCATCTGGTTCAGAGATAGCCAGTTCAAATGCAGCAAAAGTCTGCATCGACCTTATGGAAAAAGGCCGCACGGGCAAAAAATAGTTAGTCTGCTCCGAAGGCACCTTTAATTCCATTTCTCCCCCATTATTACCATATTTTTGAGTCAATTTCGGACATTGTCCTATAAAAAACCTTAACATCTTAGTTTCTACTGCTTGAAAAACCAAAAAATGATATTATTGTATTTTTATAAGGAGCGAATGACAAAATTGTCATAAACAGAAAGGAATTTAAAAATGACCTCACAGAGAAGACGCGCACTCTCCAACATTGCCTCCCGCAAATGCGAAGACAAAGGCAGCGGAATGGAAAAACCCGTTACTGAAATATACGGGGAAGAAGTTTTCAACCTCAAGACAATGAAAGATTTCCTTCCGAAACCCGTTTACATTAAATTGCTCAATACAATTCGCGAAGGTGCTCCACTTGATCAGAGCATCGCCGACGATATAGCAAACGCGATGAAGCGCTGGGCCCTCGAAAAAGGCGCAAGCCACTACACCCACTGGTTCCAGCCGCTCACCGGCGCGACGGCTGAAAAACACGACTCTTTCATCGAACCAGATGCCGAAGGCGGCGTAATGATGCACTTCTCGGGCAAGTCCCTCACAAAAGGCGAACCGGACGCATCAAGCTTTCCGTCAGGCGGACTTCGCGCCACATTTGAAGCGCGCGGCTACACAGCCTGGGATCCGACAAGCCCAGCATTCATAAAGCGCGGCAGAAACAGCGCCACTCTCTGCATCCCTACGGCATTCTGCTCCTACAAGGGGGAAGCTCTAGACAAAAAGACGCCGCTTCTCCGCTCGATTCAGGCCGTTTCCAAGCATGCGAAAAGACTGCTCATGGCCCTCGGCGAAAAAAACTCAGTCAGAGTGAATGCGTCGCTCGGTGCCGAACAGGAATATTTCCTTGTCGACAAAGAGCTCTTCATGGCCAGGCCCGACCTGCTCCAGACCGACCGCACGCTCTTCGGCAACGTCCCCGCAAAGCATCAACAGATGGAAGACCACTACTTCGCCACAATCAGACCGAGAATACTGAGCTTCATGGCCGATGTCGATACCCAACTCTGGAAGCTCGGCATCCCCGCGAAGACAAGACATAACGAAGTCGCACCGGCCCAGTTCGAAATCGCTCCCGTTTTCGAAGAAGCCAACCTGGCGGTCGACCATAACATGCTCGTAATGGAAACCCTCAAGCAGGTCGCCGACGAACACGGCCTCGTCTGCATCCTCCACGAAAAACCCTTCGCCGGCATCAACGGCTCGGGCAAACACAACAACTGGTCGCTCGGCATCTCTGACGGCAGGAATATCCTCGAGCCCGGCTCGAACCCCCATGAAAACGCCATATTCCTCACATTCCTAGGAGCAATCATCCAGGCAGTTGATCTTCATGCTGACCTCATCCGCGCTTCGGTAGCTTCCGCCAGCAACGACCACAGACTCGGCGCCAACGAAGCTCCCCCCGCAATCATCTCAATATACCTCGGCGAAGAACTCACCGAAGTCATAGAGTCACTCCAGAAGGGTAAAGCCTCAGGCAAAGCCAAAACAGGCGGCTTCATGCACATCGGCGTCGATGCCCTCCCGCTCCTCCCGATGGATACATCGGACAGGAACAGGACAAGCCCCTTCGCCTTCACCGGCAACAAGTTCGAATTCAGGGCCGCCGGTTCCAAGCAGTCCTGCGCCGGGCCGAACATGGTACTCAACACGATAGTCGCCGAAGCCCTCGACGAGATCGCAACAAAACTTGAAAAGGCTCCCGCCGGAAAACGCATCGTAGAACTTCAGGATATCTTTATCTCAATAGTCAAGAAACACGGAAGAGTCATCTTCAACGGTGACAACTATTCCAAAGAATGGGAAAAAGAAGCCGCAAAGCGCGGCCTGCACAACATGAAGACCACTCCGGAGGCCCTCAAGTGCATCGTGTCAAAAGAGAACATAAAACTCTTCGAGAAGTACAAGGTGCTCAGCGGTACGGAACTCCATTCCCGCTACGAGATATTCATGGAAGAATACCACAAGACAATAATGATAGAAGGCAAAGTCGGTCTCAACATCGTCAAAACGATGATATTCCCGGCCGCTGTCAAACAGCAAGCAATACTGCTGGAGAATCTGATAAAACTCAAGACTCTCGGAATAAAGGCCGGAGCCGAGCCTCAGAAAAAAAATCTGGAACTTGTAGGTAAAGCGATCGAAGACTTGAGTTCGCTCGTCTCCAGACTCGAAAAAGGAATAGTCTCCCATGATACAGCCTCGATCCTCAAAGAGCTTGTTTCAGCAAGAACTACGGTTGATGCGCTTGAGCTCAGCGTTGACGATGAACTCTGGCCGCTTCCAAAATATTCCGAGCTGCTCTTCATGTATTGATTGGGCATCTGAATATAAGTATCAAGAACGCCCCGTGCCGTCAGAAATGACGGCACGGGGATTTTTTTCTCCTCTGCATGGAATAAAAGTTCAAAAAACGGCGCGTTACGTTTGAAAAAAGTGGAAATATTGTGGATATTAGTGGCCTTGAATTGTAACAATAAAAACGGAATGCGTCGACATGTCTGCAATACGTGAAAGAATAGTCATCACGGGAATAGGGCTCTGTTCCCCGAACGGTAACTCGCTCGACGAGTACAGGAAAAACCTGCTTGACAAGGTATCCGGAATCTCCGATATGGAACACCGTTACGTCGGAACAGTTCATGCCGGTATATGTAATTTCGACACTCTGAAATATCAGAACAAGAAGGCACTAAGGACAGGCACCCGCGCGGGTTCCATTTCTATCTACTGCTCAAACGAGGCGGTGAGAGATGCCAAGCTTGAAGTAAACAACTCAAACCGCGACAAGATAGGAATCTATATCGGCACCACTGAACACGGCAACGTGGAAACCGAAAACGAAGTCTATAATCTCAGCACCTTCAATTACGATGTAAAGTTCTGGACACATCACCACAACCCGCGCTCGATAGCCAATAATCCAGCCGGCGAAGTTACCATGAATATGAATATAACGGGTCCCCATTACTGCATAGGCGCCGCATGTGCCGCGGGCAACGCCGGAATCATTCAGGGGGCACAGCAGCTTATGCTCGGGGAAGTGGATTTCGCGCTCGCCGGAGGAATATCGGAAAGCATACATACCTTCGGGATATTCGCAAGCTTCAGAAGCCAGGGCGCTCTCGGTCATCATGCAGATTCCACAAAAGCCAGCAGGCCTTTCGATATGACACGCAATGGAATAGTCATTTCCGAAGGTGGCTGTATATACCTTCTTGAGCGACTCTCCGACGCTCTGAAGCGTGGCGCAAAAATATATGGCGAAATCGCCGGTTACTCAATGAATTCCGACGCGACCGATCCGGTACTTCCTAATGCGGCGCGTCAGGCAGAATGCATAAGAAAGGCGATTCAAAACGCCGGAATAACGCCTGAAGATATTGATATAGTCAGCACCCACGCGACCTCAACGAAAGCGGGCGACATACAGGAATGCGCCGCAATCCGTGAAGTATTTTCAGGCCCCGGACACAAGCCTTACTTCAACAATACGAAGGGCTTCATCGGCCATGCGATGGGTGCGGCAGGAGCGCTTGAACTGGCGGGAAACATACCGTCATTCGTCGATAAAATCGTTCATCCCTGCCTCAACATCGACGAACTTGACCCTGAGTGTGCGCTCCCGAATCTGGTAGTAAAAGACTCTGTCAAGGCGGAAAAGGTCGATTACATCCTCAATACTTCCTTCGGCATGCTCGGAATAAATTCCGTCCTCATAGTAAAAAGATTTATTGATTAAGCTTTTGACTTACTGAATATCTATCGCGAAGATGTTCACCTTTTCGCTGCCGTGAGTTTTGTCGAGAACAAATCTCAGGGCTTCCGCCTCGAAGCTGGTTTCTATTTTCAGGAGCCGCTGATGATTGTCCTTTACGATAAGGGCTTTGCGCCATTTATTGTTCTCAAAGACCTCAATATGGAAGTCCGACACGAGGGTTTCCGGTGTTTTAAATGACCATCCCTCGCGCTTGCGGAGAGCAGGCATATTCAATAGGCGCACCTTAAGATTACTATCGAAAACGAACCTCATTTTCTCAATCTTTTTCGGAGAATCAAAGCGGAACTCGACAAAGTCGCCCGGTGCTGCCTGCCATGAATTCATTTCATTTTCAACGGGGCGGTCAACCCCGTTCCTAAGCATCTCTGGATTGCCGTTTGAGGCGGAAAGTTTCGCTTCCGAACTAAGTTTACTAATATTTCGAAAGTTCCAGGGCAGATAGCAGTCATCTTCCATAAGAGACTGTTTAAGCTCTCCGATTTTCTGTTCGTATACCCCGCGAGGTGAGAGGGAATTTTTCGCGGCAATCGCGGCAGCCGTACCGATGGCTTGTCCGAGGATTGCGCAGGTTGACATTACTCTCGTTGAGCTCATTGCCGAATGCGTCGCGCTGATATTTCTCCCCGCGAAGAAAAGGTTTTCGATATTTTTAGAGTAGACCGAACGGTATGGGATGCCATAGGGAGATGGCGAAGGGTGAAAGATCGTAGGTTCGCCGGGATGGTAAAACCCGGCCGGATTATGATCGTCCATAGACCAGCCGCCATAGGCGATGATATCGTCAAAACGGCCTTCGGCACGCACATCGTTCTGAGTCAATATATAATCGCCGACATAACGTCGGCTCTCGCGTTTGCCTGGGAGGAATCCGGTCCATTCGAGCACCCAGTTTTCGGCACCGTGATCGCCATGATTTTTTATATGATCCCAGATACCGAAGCCTATTTTGAGAAGTTCACCGCGGTTAATCTCCGCGCCGTGGATGCTGTCGATTTCCCCGCCAACTTCAAGCCACCAGAAGTTTTCATAGCCCGAGAGCAAATGACGGCGGTTTGCCAGTTTTTCATCATTTTCAAATTTATACGCCCACGAAGGAGGAATGAATTTCTGAGCGCTGTCCGTCTCCCGGGCCTGAAGCAGGCAGCTCATGCCCATTGTTTTATCATCGGCTTTTTCAGGGGCGATTGATTCATTAAATTCGCCACAGGCCTCGCGTCCGTAGCGGAAAAGAGCGCCCGAAAGAGGGGCGAGAATACTATCGCCGGAACAGTCCGCAAAATAATCGGCCTCGACAATGTGCCATGTTTCGGTGGTAAGCTGCCAGCCCTTTATGGAGACAATATGCGAATCCTTTACGACTGCGTCATTGCATGAACAGTTGAGAAGCAACGTAAGATTTTCCTGAAAGGCGGCCTTTTCATAAAGTATGCTGTCCCACACTGCATAGCTCGGATAGTTATTGCGGTAAAGGTTTTCCATCTGGATTTCTTCTATAATCCCGGTTTCACGCATATTTTCGCCGTGTGCTCCACAGACCCACATCCTTATTTCGCTTGAGGCGTTTCCTCCAAGTACGGGGCGGTCATGCATCAGTACGACCTTCAAACCTTTCCTTGCGCATGACACCGCCGCGCACAAGCCCGCAAGTCCGCCGCCTACAACACAAAAATCAACCCTGTGATTGTCCGTTTTCATTTACTTGACTGCCCCTATTTTATCCACCGATTCATTAAGTATTTTAATATACTTGGTTATGTCTTCGTCCGAAGCGATACCAGAAAGCGCGATGCCCGCATATGCCGGATTTCCCAGCTTGACCGCTAATGAAAGATTTCCCTTAGCATTCATTATGCTCGAAAATCCGTTCTCTCTGGATTTATATATCTCCTTAAAAAGAGATTCGAGACTGCCGATGGGCTGCGCTATCTCCTGCCCCTCGTATATCTGACGTATTTCTGAATCCTCAAGTTCTGAAAGGAGTGCGATTCCAATGCTTGAAGCCCCAGCCGGATGAACGGCAAGACGGCCTATGGCATCATAGGCATTGAACCTTGACAGGTCATTGTGGTACAGATACGATACCGAATCGCGCCACAGGACGCCGAGTGCTATGGTAAGTTTATATTTTCGGAGTTCCTCCAGAACAGGCAGAGCGCGCTTCAGCAGTCCGGATCCAATCATGCTCTGTATGGCAAGAACGTGGATGCCCGGACCGGGCAGATAGCGCCTTGACGGCCCCCTGCAGGCGAGGCCCATATAGTCAAGGGTCTTAAGTATCCTGTTGACCCTGGTCAGTTCGAATCCCAGCTTTTCCGAAATATGCTTGCAGGATACGGGACTGGCGGATATCGTCAGTTCGCGAAGGACCTCAAGCCCATCCATCAATCCTGAAACTGGTTGTGCTGGCAGTTTTTTCATATTGCTATTATAGCAATTAAAAGAAATTTATCAAGGGCGTAAAAAGAATTATTCAGTTAAGCGACTTGTCGTGACGGCGGATGTAGTCATCCTCCCAGTCGAGATTGAAATGCAGCCATTCCTTATTGCTCTTTAAACATTCAAGCCAGGCTCCGAAAAGATAATCAAGTTTTCCTTCCACCAGCACGCTGTGTTTAAGCTTTTTACACCAGCGAATAAAAGCTTCTATTTCCTTTTCCCCAGCCTTCGCATTGTGATAATCGTCAAAAAGTGTCTTGAATTTCAGAAGATATTCGGTCCAGAATGGAAGCTCTGCGGGCAGAGAACCTTCAGGGAATCCCGCGGCAAGTTTTTTTGCCGCGTCGTGGATTTTTCTGTAATCGGAAGCCTTTGTCCTGAGAAGCAAAGCCCTCGGATACGGTATCAGGCATTTTCCGGCGCTCTCCTGAAGCTTTCTCAGCATCCGGTAGAATTTTTTCGCATCGGATGCTTTCGCACCGAATATCTTATTAAAAGCGGCATCAATTTCTTGCTTTCCGGAATCGGAGTTCCAACAGGCTTTGGCCATCATATAAAAATTAAGACCATAGGCTGTCCAGTGAGGCAGATGAAACTGCGTAAGGAGGCCGTCAACGCCCAACTTGTGGTAAAGGGCTGCCTCCTCAAAAATTTGTTCATGATGAACCATAGGAAGCGAGAGATATAAGTTCACGCCCATATAATACTCATATATATTGACTTCGCCCCCTTTTTTTGCCGCAAGCCAAGCCTTGAGGTCTTTAAGATAGGAACTATTGGTATAGCAGCTTTTTTCACCGACACTGTGATTGATGCAGCGCCAGTAAGGGGCAAAGTGCACAGCCATATTTTCCTTAAGCTTGAAACCTGGAGATGGCGCGCAGTAGTTAACATACGCACACAACGTGAGGTTAGTGCCCGAACTTTTTTCACTGAGCTGACTTGCGACATCGGCAACCATATCGTGGTATATCCGGCCAGCCTTGTACACATGTTCGGATACGCTGTAGAACCCGCCTTTCTTGTTCTTGTCATAGAATTTTGAACACTTTTCGCACTCACACCAGCCAAAGCCGTCATTGGGTATCAGCGAAAGTGTTTTTACTTCGGGATTATTTTTACGGTATTCGGCCATGCGCTTTACGATTTCTCGGCGTAACTCAGGATTGGTAGTGCAAAGCTGCTCACTGAGAAGCAGTTCGCTTTTGCCTGGAGACGGTTTAATCCTCTCTCCATCCTTCATAGCGAAAAAGTCAGGATTACTACGGGCATACTTTTCTCCCGGTATCCAATAGCTGAAATTGTGATGGCCGCTCTCAATCTCAATTCCCCTGACATTAAAATATTGCTTAAGCTGCGGACTCATTTTGTCATAGTATTTCATCCAGACAAGAAGGTAGTTCAACTTATTTTTCGCCATCCAGTCCGCTAGGATGCGGCTGTCTTTATTGAATGGAAATTCCTGAATAAAGCCCCGTCTTTTGATAAGTGGTTTTCTGGGGCCGAAAAGCAAACCGTCTTCTATCTTCAGGGCGCTTGCCGGAGCAAGGACGCTCTTCCCCGGCCCCCAGAAACAGTATCCCAGATAGTCCGAAGCAAAATCATATACTGCATAAAGAGCGTCAATTTCCTGCATGTACCCAAAAATCAGCTTTTTACTTTCTACTCTTGCGGAATACCCCTCTGCCTCAGGACAATGCCTGAACTCCGCGCTGATAATTTTTTTGGAATTGATTCCACAGTCGGCTGCGAGTTTTTTTAACTCCGAAACCGCCAGTGTGAGAGTTTTACTTGTTCTCTTGCCATTACAGAGAATCTTTGAAATAAACATTGACGCATTCCTTATTTTTGAAAGAATAATATTTCAGAGTCATACATAAATCAACGCTCGTGCTTTCAGTAATTATCATAAAATTCCATTAAATCTGAAATTTTTTCTGAAATTTGCAAAAAAAACATTATAATACCTATGTCGTGACATATCGGTTTGCGCAAACTTGTAAGAAAGAAAAGATGAGTAGTCTTATATTGAAGAATGGTACGGACTCAAAAAATATGGACAGGCGGGAGTTCGTCGAATCAATACTGATTGTCGACGATGACCCGGATTTCAGTTCTTTTCTGAAAAAGATTCTTACAATGCAGCGCTATCATGTCGAATCTGTATTTTCCTGTGCTGATGCCTTCCGCAAAATCTCGTCAAAAAAGTATTCCCTCATAATGATTGATGTAGGAATGCCCGACATGAGCGGGGTGGAATTTTTCCATAACCTCCACAAAGACATTGAATATACCGAACTTATAGTCATGACCGGCAGTCCCAATATCGAAGCGGCTGTGGATGTCGTCAAAGAAGGCGCCTTCGATTACCTCGCTAAACCGTTTGACAACGACAAAATGATCCAGAAAGTCAGAGATGCCATAAGATCAAGAAACAAGAAGATAATGGATGAACTAGAGCACACCGCCACTCAGAACATCTCGATGGGAAACAGCTTCCACGGTTATAAATATATCAAAGACCTTCACGGCGGCAGCATCTGTGATGTAATGCTCGTGGAAAAGAATTCAGCCTACTACGTCATGAAGATTTTTCACAAACTGGATAGACCGGAAGACCTTGAGTCAATAATGAAAAAGTTCCAGAGGGTAGTACACAGTGCCTCCGGGATAAGGCACCCGAATGTAATAAGGATACACGAGTACAGCGATGCGGTCAACCAGAAAAACAGTCCTTACATGGTCACTGAATATGTCCCCGGCCGTTCTCTCGCTCATTACATAGGAAGCGGAAAACTTTCTGCCGAAGAAAAATATAGAATAGTAAGGGAAATAGTCTCGGCGCTCTCTGCCATTCATACGGCCGGTCTACTTCATCGCGATATAAAGCCCGCCAATATCATCCTTGACCGCGATACCAGATCGATTAAAGTCACCGATTTCGGAATATCAACGCTTATCGCACAGAATTACACGGAGACGGAAAATCTCAGAGGTTCCCCCGCCTACATGGCCCCGGAATGCTTCAGTTCTTTTGAGAAAATCGGGGCGCCGGTCGATATCTTCGCCGCAGGCGTGCTCGTTTACGAACTTATTACAGGAATAAGACCCTTTTACGGAGAAAATATTGCGGAAATAATTGCGTCCATCAAAAACGACAAGCCGCCCAGACCAAGAATGATTATAAACAACATTCCTCCGGAGATTGAAGATGCTATCGGAGGAATGCTTTTAAAAGACCATAGAAAAAGGCTCACCGCCGCGGAGCTCCTTTCGCTCCTCGACTCCGGCGCGCGCGAGGCCGGACATAGGGAACTTATAGACTCCGTCTGGAACTGAGTCGGCAATTCTGCACAGACTCAGAGCTGGCCCTGGTCATACTCGTATAAGGGAAAATATACTTTTACGACAGTACCATTACCTTCTTTTGAGTCTATCTGTATCCTGCCGGCGTGTTCCTTTATTATTCCGGCTGCTATGGGAAGGCCGAGGCCAGTCCCGCCGACATCACGTTTAGTTGTGAAAAACGGATCCAGGAGATAAGGCATATTTTCTTCCGGTATGCCTATCCCTTCGTCTTCAACACTTATCATGCCCACGGAATCCTCTCTGCCTACCCTTATCCTGACTGCCTTTTCCGGACGTGGAAGGGCTTGACACGCGTTCTGTACCAAGTTTACGATGACCTGCTCGATTTTTTGACGACTCCCTATACAGCAAAGCTGCTCATCTGAATAGGTTACCTCAAGATGGGAAGTCGAGTTCTTAATCATATTTGAAAGGAGTGCGATTGCTTTTTGGACAGAAAGGTTAAGTTCAACCTTTTCGTTCATTTTGGAATCAGGTTCCTGTCGCGCATAATCCTTGAGAGAGTTTGTGATATCGCATATCCTGTCGGCACCCTCTATCATTCCGTCAATAAGCTGCGAGAGAGAATCTCTCATTTCTGAATAATGCAGACCGCCGATGGAGAAATCCCCGTTCTGTTTAAAGTATTCTTCAGTAATTGGCCGAATGCTTAGCCATGAGTCTTTTATTATCGGAGCGTTAAGGGTTATGAAATTAGTAGGGTTGTTTATTTCGTGGGCCACACTCGCGACAAGTATGCCAAGAGAGGCCATTTTGTCAGCCTGCATAAGCTGCTGATGATGCATCTGGGCTTTTTTTTCTGCATTTTTCCGCTCTGTTATATCGGTAAAGGTCTCTATATAATATTTAAATTTCCCTTTTTCGGAGAAGAGTCCAATCCCTGTCGCAATCACGTTGCGCCTTACACCTTTTTCCCCTAAAAGTTCAGCTTCGTAACTTGAGTATAATCCGCCTGTCTGTTGAAAAGCATCGAAATCCACCGTCTTTATTGTCTCTTCAGAAATATATGATTCAAACGCTTTACCGATGATATCTTCCGCATTTTCAGTTTCAAGCATCTCAGCCATTTTCGGGTTTATGTACTTTATTAAACCTTTATGATCCAGCTGCCATATCCCGACCTGTATTGACTCAGAGAGCATCCGGTAGCGTTTTTCGCTTTCTTTCAGAGCCTTTTCCGCTTTCTTTCTGGCAACTATTTCCTCTTCGAACTCGGAAATCGCCTTGACAAGGTTGCCAGATGTGGTTTTCTGCTCGGAAACATCCATTACCCCGACAAACACCGCCTCGACATCGTCATAATATCCCAGCTGCATTGATACGCATGCGGAAAAAGATCCGCTTCCCTGCCTGTTGAGACTTATCTCATAGTTGTCCAGGTGGCGAAACTTCAAGAGCTTCCGGTAGACTTTTTTCATCTCACTGGGATTACTAACAAATTTGAAGAAAGACTCCGATTTAGCGTCATTCGCATTAAAAAGACTGACCGCCTTGGGGTTCGAGAAGAGGACATTCCCGTCCTTGAAGCGGATTATAATCAGCGCGATTGGACTTGTTTCCGCAATTGTTCTGAACTTCTTTTCGCTCTTTAGAAGTTCTTCCTGGGTTTTGAAGCGGAGATTTATTTCATGCTTGAGATTTACGCCTGAAACGAAAAGCTGGTTATTTTTCTCGCTGATTGCTTTTTCGAACTGTCGCCTTTCATAAATGAGCCGCTGCTCATTTTCCTTTTTCTCGGTAATATCTTTAAATGAACCTACAAGCGTGTGGGTCGTGTCTTTGGATTTCTGAGAGACGCCTCTTATTAAGATAAACGAACTCCTGTCAAGATTTTCAACAGTGAAACGATAGTCGAAAAACTTCGTTTCCCCCTCCATATGATGCCTTATTGCGCCACGAAAAAGATCATATTCGCATTCTGGTATAATATCTTTCCAGCTCAATTCGCAGGGAACGGACTTGGCTTTTATTTTCCCAAACATCCAGGCAGCCCTCTGATCAATGGAGAGCCTTTCGCTTTCAGGTTCCCATTCCCATGTTCCATCGCAAGCGGTACTCAACATCAGCTTGAGTGTTTTTTCGTATTCCTTTGAGCCGCCCGCAGATTCTCCTTGCGCAACGTTTCTTATGATTTGACCGAATGCCGCTCCAAGTCGCTCCAACAGAGAAGCCATGTCAGAATTGAAGCAATTACTCTGGGGCGACATAACGCTCAGGCTTCCGATTCTTCTTCCCTCAATGACAAGCGGCAGGGACATCATGCTTCCGATTTCGTTTCTCGTCCTCAGCTTCTCGCATTTGCATGGAATCGGCTGGGCCAGAACAATTGGTCTTGGAATTGCCTTTTTTTGTAGTCTGCCCGCAGGCCTGCCGGGAGCCGCGAGGTTACGTCGTGCACACCTGGGCTAAGCGCCCAGCAGGAAGCGCAGGAACTGTCTTCCGGCATGCCGCTAATCGTCTCAAAATCAAATTCGCGCCCATGAGACATAAAACCTCTTAGCGCTTTTTCTTGCAGGATAACATTTACACAGACGGAATCGAATATTCCGGCCCCGATGACTGCCCCGCAAAGACCTCTCACAAGAGACTCCGGGTTGTCGGCATTTGACGCAGCGTCAGTCCATTTGCGAAGAAGCAAGTAGGACGGAACAGTAAATTCCGGCATTGCACCATGTAGTGAGTCTCGCTGAGCCATTCCCCGTCTTCCTCCTCCCCTAACTATAATACACTAGGCAACACGAAGACGCAAACAGCATTATGAAAAATCGGTTTTATTTATTCATTAGCATTGAATGTCCTATGTCTCAATTTTTCCCAGCGCTGCTGGCGTGCCTTGACCGTATATTCTATTACAGGCCACATCCACACAAGCGGATTCTGCTTCGGATCGAACTCAAAACTTTTGCCATCGGGATTTATGGAATTGAGGCATATACTGTTTTCTTTGCGGGCAAACTTCTTTATCACCACCTGTCCGGACTCCCGAAGTTTTGCCACTACAAGATCCGCATTCTGTGCATATTCGCCGCCAGCCACATACACGATGGTTCCATCGGGAAGCACTGGGCTCATGCTGTCCCCTTCCACCTTCAGGGCGAAATAACCCGTTTTCATCTCGCTGTCGAAGAGCGCCGTCTCGCTGGAGCAGTTGTACGCATAATCATCAATCGGCTCAAAGGCCGGATCATAGCCCGCCGCCTGAACAAAATTAAGAACAGGCACCTCGAACAGCGTAACCCCCGAGCTTACCTCCGATTTATACACGGCTATCTCCTCGCCGCCGACTGGATCCTGCGCCGGGCTTCTTTCCCTGTAATGTAAATATGGGCGCAGGAGCGGATATAGTTTTTCGTGCCAGACATCACCGCTTATATTTTCTGTCCGTCCGTCCAGCCAGAACAATATCGTACTGTGCGAAACCCCTATCTTTTTGCTAAGCTGGTATACATTTCCACACTTTTCAGCATACTTGCTGATAGCCGCCTTTATTTCTTCTGTTATTTTCATAATCTTCTCTACCCCCTTGAGATTCTTTTTGTTTATTATTATCCCTCCAGTCCCCTTTATATCAGTATATACTACTGTTTATCTTTGTTTACAAATCACCAACAATAAAAAACTAAAAATTTCTCATTTTGTCTTGAAATGTTTATTGTAAACACTATCATATGCCTTGTTCAACCTAAAAGGAGAAAAATTTAAATGGAAGAATTAATGACGGTGACCGAGGTAGCGTCCTGCCTCAAAATAAAACCTGAGATTGTCAGGCGAAAGGCCCGAGGCCGCCAGCTCAAGGCCTATAAAATCGGAAAAGTCTGGCGCTTTTCAAAAGAGTCAATCAAAAACTATCTCAATAATTGTTTATCGTAATCAAAACTCAAAAAAACACGAGTCTCCAATCTTGACCATGTAAATACTAAACAATAGAAAAAGGAATATACGCATATGATTTACGGATGCCACAATTGTGAACACGACGGTAAAAAATTTCACGACTACAGCTCTTCTCCCTGTGCCTCATGCCGCGCAGTCAGCACCCCGCCGCCGCTTGCCGCGATACCAATTCAGGACCTCAAGCGTGAAGATGAACCATACACGGTACATCCCGCCTACCTTGTTGATGAGGAAGTTCAACACAAGATGCTTGGAGCACTCAGCCGCTGCGTGCTTGAGCTTGTTAAAATAAAGGAAAAATCCCCCGAAACATTCAAATTCGCTATAATGAAACTGATGAATCCCTCTTGTTCCTACACTGAAATCGCGAGGAAATTCAAGTGCCGCAAGCAGAACGTTCTCTATCATATGAAAAAGGCCGTCTCCATCTGCGAATATCTGAAATATGCCCTGCTGATAGACAAACGATACAATTCAGGAACCTCAGCCTTCTGAGTTGCCGCTGAAGAAAAGAGGTAAATCCATGAAATCGTCATTTTTCTTTTCCGGGGACACTGGAGCCGCTGTGTTTCCGGAAGAGGAAAGCCATTCGTCAAGGGAAATAAGCTTTACCCCGAAAGCGCGCGCCTTTTCGATTTTGGAGCTTCCGGAGGAAATGTCCGCGGCAACGAGGATGGAAAGTTCTGAGCTTACCGTATCGACGGGGCTGTAGCCTCGTGATTTTGCGATACCTTCGTAGTATGACCTTTTTTCGGGCATTTTCCCGGTAAAACATATCGTGGGAAGATTTATTTCGGAAGAACCTTTTGTCTGCGCAAGCTCTACACATTGAAGAAGTTCATCGATAAAGACAGACTGATCCTTCAATTCCTTCTCGATTGCGAAGGCGCGTTCGGGACCGACGCCGTCGATGGAAGAAAGTTTTTCGATGTCAAGCTTTCTCAATCCGTCAAGAGTATATTCAGTAAGGATGGATTTGGCGAGATTTTTTCCTATTCCCTGAATATTCAAAGAGGCGAGCAGTTGAAAGTCGGTAGTCTTTCGCGCGTTCTTTATTTCGGAGACGAGATTGTTCGCGGACTTTTCCTTGAACCCTTCGAGCTTCACGATGTCGTCAAATCCGAGTTCGAAAATATCACGAAGCGTCTTAACGTTAAGTTTTGTCATCATACGTCTTATATTAGGTTCGCCGAGCCTTTCTATCCCGATATTTCTAACGGCGGCGAGGAGTCGCTGAACCCTTGTCTCGAAACATTCAGGGTTGACGCAGCGAAGTTCGGGCTTTTCAAAAACAAGTTCCGCCTTACAGCACGGGCAAATGGAAATAAGCGCGTCCTTCCTCGTTTCGCCCGGAATGGCGTTTATGACGTAAGGGATTACATCTCCGGCCCTCTCAACGGTTATAGTATCGCCGATCTTTATATCTTTATCCTTGATATTCTGTGCGTTGTGAAGCGTCGCGTGCCTGATGGTTATGCCGCCTATTTCCACGGGTTCGAGTTCCGCGACCGGCGTAAGACAGTTTTTCCCGAAACTCCATTCCACATCAAGGAGAGTGCTTGTTTTTCTGACGCCGCTGAATTTGAAGGCAATCTGTCCTCGCGGATGATGCGCGGTAAAACCGAGTGATTCGGAATATTTTTCATCGGCGAGCTTCACGACAAGGCCGTCCATTGGATACGGAAGATTTTCAAGATTCTCGAGGATTGCGGGCCAACGCTCTCTAAACTCGTGGAAGGAGACTTTTTCGGAGATCATTTCGTAATCTACAAAAGTAAGCTTGGCGTTCTGCCGTTTCATATCGGCAATATCCTTGAGCCCCATTATTCCGGCGACGGCATTGCGGGAATTTTTATAAGGGTTTCCGTCCTTTTTGGTTATGGACGAATAGCGTGTTTTGAAATCGTCGTTGCGGATTACTATTTCCCCGCGGGCCTGACGTTTTAGCGGCCCCTTGTAACCAGCCGACTCAAGCTCGATAAGCGGAATTTTATCGGTAATATTTTCACCCTCCTCGCCATCTCCGCGGGTGGCGAGGACCGAACCGTCGAAATTGGCGGAGATCCCGTCATATTTAGGCTGAATGATAAATTCTTCATCGGGGTTCCGCACGTATTTTTTGGCCCATTCGAGGAGCTCTTCGAGGGAATAGGCTTTATCGAGGGAGAGCATAGGTTTTTTATGTCTGACTTTTCCGGTACCGGCGACAGATGGGCTGCCGAGTCTCAAGAGAAGCGGGTGGTCTGGATTGAGTTTTTCGAGCTGACGTGCCAGAAGGTCATATTCTTCATCGCTTATTTCGGGTTCGCCCAGCTCCCAGTAGCGTTTATCGTGATATTCAATAAGGCGTGCTATTTCATTTTCTGATATTCCGTCAAGATTTTTGTAATCAATGAGTTCTGACATAAACTAAGGCTCCCGTCAAATATTGCTGGCATATATAAAAAGACGCGTTCCCGCGTTTTCCGGAAGACTAAATTCAGGGGTAGTTTTCCAGGTCGGCCCGTCCGGGATACTTGAGAGTTCTGAGATTTCCGACTCTGCCTGTCCGGGTGTTTTATAAAAGATGTGGCGTCCGTTTTTCTTAAGCATATTACAAGTGTCAGAATACATTGTTTTCGAATTGCCGACAGCGCGCGCGGTTATTATGTTGAAGCGGCCCGCCCACTCTCTTTTTCTATTTAGTTCGCAGGCACGCCCTTGGACGGGGACAATGTTTCGGAGTCCTAGCGCAGAAGCGGCTGAGCTGACGAAATCGATTTTTTTACCCGTCGAATCGATAGCCGTTATTTTCAAGCGCGGATAAGCGAGAGCCAGCACAAGCGATGGGAAGCCGGCTCCGCAGCCGATGTCTGCGACTGCAAGCGGCTCTGACGCGAGTTCCGGAAAGAACTTCGCAATCATAAGAGAATCGACAACGTGCTTTATAAGATAGTCTTTTTCATCAAGGATGCGGGTAAGATTTGTCCTTTCACCCGCCTCTTTCAAAAGGTCGAAAAGCATTGAACACTTGGTGGTAAAAGAAACGGCATCGGCAACAAGACATACTTGACAGGCGGCGTCCAAACTGAAACTCATGCAGACACTCCGGCAAAATGAAAGATTGAAGCGGCAATGCAGGAGATGGCAAAAAGCACGAAAAATGCGGATACCGCAAACCTGAAAATCCTCTCTTTCGCACCCTTCCTTATAAGATCGCGCATGAGGTAAGGTTTACCGGCAAAAAATATTCCGGCAGTCCCTATAATGAAGCAGAAAACGGCAAAAATTGGAGAAAGCGGGGTATGAAAGGTAAATGAATCATGCAGCAGATAATGTGCAAGAAGAATCAGAAAACCGCCCAGAGTGCGGGCGAAGAGATAGTCAAGAAAAGTTATCGCAAGCACGGCCGCTACAACGGCCCCCGGCACAATGAGATGCTGCAAGCCTGCCGGAACAACCGGAACGGCATGAGGAATACACCACAGAGCGGCGGCAACGGCTGTCAGCACTCCGAAAAAGGCATTCCGCGGAAGTTTTTCGCGGAGCGAAAGATTTTTCTCATTCAATTTAAAAAACCACAGAGCGACAAAGAGCGAAATCACTCCGCAAGCAGCCAGGGCAACGCAATATATGGTATATGGATCTTTCATTCGGAAATCCTTTTTTGTCAAACCCTCAAGATACCTCAATTTCGCGCGAAAGCAATATGGAGTTTTCCTGACGCTTATTTTCGGCTTGATTCTTGAAAAAGCGGGAATTCCGTATTGATTAAACCACAGAGAAAGCTGGAGACGTATTAATGAATTTTTGTTTCATGCCAAATATTGCCTTACTGATCGGAGCCGCCGCATTGGTTATAAACGGCTGTCACCGCGCTGATCCCGCAGAAGCGCAAACAAAATTCCTGCCAGAGCCGACAAGAATGAGGTCCCTCGACGAAAGCGGGCCGGTCAATAAAATATGGAAAGATCCGCAGGTAAATATTTTTCAATACGACAGGATAATAGTCATGCCGGTACGGATGGATGAACAGCTTGAACGCGGCTGGATGGAAAGAAACAATATCCGTCACATTATGGATAAGGACAAGCAGGACTTCGCAGAGTTCGCCCGTTATACCGAGCATGCCTACAAAGACGCCATATATAAAGACAAAAGACTAACGCTGGCCGATAGACCGAGTCCCAAAACATTGATACTGGAGCTAGCCCTCGTAAAAATAGTTCCTGGAAAACCCATCTTCGGAGGAATAAAGAACATAACGAATTTTACCATCATCGGACTTATACTTCTTCCTCTTAAAACAGCCGCCAGCACCTCGCTTGATAACGCCACCCAGGCATCTGTCGCAATGGAGGGAATCGTGAGGGACTCCGAAACCCGCAAACCCATCGCGATATTCGCCGACCGCGAGAAGCAGAAAACGGCCATTTTTAGTACCAGGGACTTTACCGCTTACGGTAATCTAAGGCAGATTGCCGACGAGTGGGCAAAAACATTCGTAAAAATGATGAATAAACAGAAGGCGGCACCGCCCGAAGTTTTCGTATGGTTCAATTAAATCGGCTAGGCAGGGGAGGCTATCTAAAAAGATGAAAGCAGCGACGAGAAAGATTATTTTCTATTCCATAAGCTTCATTCTGCTTGCCTTATGTTCATCCGTTTTATTCTATGCCGAATATAAAAACAGAATAGATGACTCGCTCAATGCCCAAACTCGCGAAATGGACATTTCTATCAAGGCCGTAATCAATTCTTTTGGACTTCTCTCCGCTTATTTCTGCGAAGATGTACTGGATATTCCCCAAATAGCGACGATACTCCAAACGGCCTCCATCTGCACAAAAGAGGAAAAAGACGCACTCAGAAAAAAACTTTACGAACAGCTGAAAAAGGATTACGAGAACCTCAAAAAGAAAAATATCGGAGAACTCCACTTCCACCTCAATAACTCGGAAAGTTTCCTGATTTTCAGCAGACCGCATGAATACGGCGAAAAGCTTGCAACCTTCAGAGAGTCCTTTAAAATAATAGGCAGAAGGACAAGATCCATTTTCGGTTACGAAGCGGGCCCTCACGGGAACGGGTTCAGATATATTTACCCCTTTCATAAGGATGGAAAATTCGCGGGGAGCGTCGAAACATGTATTTCATACGACGCGATAAGAAGTCAGCTCTCAAAAATATTCCCTTTTGAAACTTCGCTGATACTTAACAACCGCGTCTTCTCAAACGCGACCCTCAAGAAATCAAAAGACAAAAACTATATCCTCAGCGACATCAGTCCGGATTACTTCTACACTAAATCGATATTGGATGTAAAACGCGGCCGCGGTGAAAACGGAATATCCGCTGATGAAATAACCAGAATAAATTCGGAACTGAAAAAAACACAGTCCCTCGGAAAAAAGCTGGCGGAAGGAAATTCCTTCGCCGTCTGCATAAATTCAAATAAAACAGACTACGCGGTCATATTCATTCCAATTAACGACATATCCGGACATCATAACGGCTACACAGTATCATACTCAAAAGATGCGACAGCCTCCGAATATTTCCGGACATTCATAGAAAAATCAATCGCACTCAACTCCGCGTTCTTCCTCCTCGTGCTTCTTCTCTTCTTGCGTGACGTCTACAGAACACGGATCGAGGGAAGCCGTGACGCGCTCCGCAGCAGCCGCGAGATGTTCGAGTCAATGGCGGCCAATGTTCCAGGAATAATCTATCGCTGGTATCAGAGAGAAAACGGGGACTGCGGCTACTCCTATGTAAGCCCGCGCGCCAAAGACATCCTGGGAATCAGCGCAAAGGCTCTGGTAAGGGATTATAAACTCCTTGAGATCCACCCTGACGATTTCGACAGATGGAAGGATACAGTAAACAACGCCTACCGCAATAAAACCGACTGGAACTACGAAGGCCGTTTCATCTTGCCGAATAGAAAAATCATGTGGTGGAGCGGCGGAGCCAAAACCGTCCTCTCGACCGAAGACGAAATAATCTTTGACGGTATAATAATCGATATAACATCACAGAAAGAGGCGGAACTAAAAATCCGGAAAAATGAGGAGCGCCTCAGAAAAGTCCTCGAAAGCATGCCGGTACTCCTGATAGCGTTAGACAATAAAATGAACATTATAACATGGAACCGTGAATGCGAAAAAGTGACCGGCTTCCACAGAGACGAGATAACAAATAATCCCGACGCCTTTGAAACGATGTATCCCGATAATTACGAACATATTCGCGAAGTATTCTGCGGTCATGACGATTTTCTTGACGCCGAATTCGACATTATCTGTAAGGATGGCTCCACAAGTACCATAAAGTGGTCGAAGGTCTCCTCAAAAGTAGAAATCACCGGTTGGTCTTCCTGGCTCATAGGAGTTAACGTGACCCACCGCAAGGAAACCGAAGAGGCCCTCTGGCAGAGAGATTTACTTCTCGGCGCAACTTCTCAGATAGGTACCTTGCTTCTTTCCGCATTTGATCCGGATGCCGCGGTCAGACAGTCTCTTGAACTCGTCGGCCCCGTAACCGATGTGGACGTTATAAATATCTTCGAGTGCCGGGTAAATGATTCGACCGGCGCCGTCACTGCCGAAATCCAGTACGAATGGGCCTCCTCTACGGCCGCCGAAAAAACCGATACCACGCGGATGCTGCACAGCCTGCCGCTTTCGGAAAGATTCGCCGACTGGCTTGAAACTCTCAGAAACGGCGGGTGCGTGAGCGGAACAACAAGTTCTTTCCCTTCGGAACAGTGGAAATTTTTCTCATTCCTGCCTCTCGAATCGCTTCTCTGCACCCCCATAATCCTGCACGGAAAACTCTGGGGATTTGTTATTTACTATGACTGTCATTTTCAGAGAACCTGGACCGACAACGAAAGCACCATTCTGGAAACAGTAGGCTGCACCATCGGCGGCGCGATACTCCGCCAGCGGGCCGAGTCCAACCTTGATGAAGCCCGAAAAAAGGCAGAGGCTGCAACTAACGCGAAAACTGAGTTTATCGCAAACATGAGCCATGACATAAGGACACCCCTCAACGGCATTGTCGGAATGGCGCAGATTCTCGGCTCAACCACACTCCTTCCCGAGCAAAAACAGTACGTTGAAACGATGCTGCTCTCAAGCGAATTGCTTCTATCCATAATAAATGACATCCTGGACCTCTCTAAAATAGAGGCTGGCAAACTGGAAATAGAAGAATCACCGTTCAATCTTAAACTTACACTCGCCAAGCTCTACGAAATAATGAATTTCCAGGCTAAGAAGAAAGATGTCTCCTTCCTCTATGAATATGGCGAAGGCTGCCCAGAAGATGTAATCGGCGATGAAGTCAGAGTAAGGCAGATCGTCATGAACCTGCTGGGGAACGCCTTGAAATTCACTCACGAAGGATACGTGAAACTATTTGTCGAAAGCCCTCTTGCCACCCTTGCCGACGAAAAAAGAGAATTCATTATCAGAGTTGAAGATACGGGAATAGGAATATCCAAGGATAAAATAGGCCGCCTCTTCGAAAAGTATACCCAGGAGGAAATTTCTACCACCAGAATATATGGCGGCACCGGGCTAGGCCTTTCAATATGTAAAATGCTCGCCGAAAAAATGGGCGGCGTCATCTCCATAGAAAGTAACAAAGGAAGCGGCAGCCTCTTTACGCTGAGACTCCCCATGCGGCCAAGCACTGAAAAAGTAATCCAAGTCAGAGAAGATTTGAAACTCAACTGGAAGCAGGCGCCCGTAATACTGGTCGTGGACGACAGCGATATAAATCAGAGAATCGCAGTCGCGCTCCTGGAGAAAAATGGATGTCGCACCGATACTGCAGGAGACGGCCAAGAGGCAGTGGAAAAACTCTTCAAAAACAATTATGACCTTGTTCTTATGGACATCCTTATGCCCATAATGGACGGCATTGAGGCCACTTCCGAAATAAGAAAAATGCAGGGTGATTTAAAAAATATTCCCATAGTAGCTATGACTGCGAACGTAATCCACACCGAACGCGAAAGATGCCTTTCTTCAGGAATGGATGACTACCTAAGCAAACCTGTTCAGGAAATAGAACTTAAAAAAATGTTGATGCGAAATCTCGAAGACTTCATCTCCGGCAATGTAAAGGACATCCCTCCCGCACTCGCTGCCGCTTCAAGCGCGTCTCTGAAAACAGAGGGGGGCAAAAGGGAAAACGCTCCTCCTTCCCTTGAGTCTTTCATTCTCTTTGATCCTGATACCGCAATAACCGCAATCGGCGGCAATAGGGATTTCTATGTGGAACTCCTTAAAATATTCATCGAAGACTCGCGCGACGACGTTAAAAGTCTTGAGATATTTTTAACCACGGGCGGGGATACAAGGCTCGCCTCAAAGACCGCCCACAAAATAAAAGGCGAGGCCGCTTCGATTGGTGCCCCCCGCCTTAATAAGGCGGCAATAGCGGCCGAAAGCGCCGGAAAAGAAGCGGACGCCAAAAAGCTCAACGATGCAATCGCCTCAGTGAGAACAATATTTGAAGAAACCTGTTCGGAAATAGAAAAATACCTCCGAACATAGAATCTATATCCTATTGCAATACCCACATAGCTCAATGCCTTTTCGTAAATCTGTATACATGCGGTTCATATGAGGTAAAGAGATCTTTGAATCTCCCGTCTTCGCTCTTGATTTCCCTGTTTTCAAAAAGAACGGAGACTTTTACCGCTCCATTTATACTTATTACCGGTTCCAGCACCATCCCACTGGTATTGACCGCGATTATATAAATATCACCCTCAAATTCGCGGCAGATAAAATCTATTTCGGAACAGTTGAATTTTACGGTCGGCATGTCAACGGCTTTACCCGAAATAACTATCGGATAAAGGAACTCCATTTCACGCGAAAGCCCTCTAAAAAGAGACCATAACCGCGTCATCGACAGCGGGATTCCGCCGTGTCCCATGTGGTAAATAATCCCGTTCGCGCCATGCATCATCGAAATATACGAGGCTGCTCGCAGGGATTCGGCATCCCTTACGTAAGGATTGGGGATAGACGCGCCCAGCCACCATACAAGAGGCTTGTTTCCTACAGTTTCCTTTGCGTATTTTATGTCAGCCGCAAGATTTCTTATCATATTTTTTGCATATGAGGACTGCCGTGACGCGACTTCGACAATATCGGCGGCTGCTGTATATTCCCTTATCTTATCCATTTTGTCAATCTGAACGGAAACAAGAGTTTCAGGTGAAATCTTTTTCACATACTCATAATATTCGAGATATTTCTCAGAACCGTTGAGCATCTCGTCGCTGCTCTTCCGGCGCAGGGAAATCTGGATTTCATACTGAAGCTGCCTGTAAAAAACAAGAGAAACGACTGTTTTTTTAATGTTTTCTTTTACAACTTCATCATCGGCTATTTCGTAAACTACGCCCCTTGTTCTGTCGATACGAGTTCCTAGTCCGCACGAACCACGTTCCATAGCGTTATTCCTTACGCCATGCGGGCCGAATCTGACATTGAAAGAGTCTGCAACAAGCTGGGACGGGTCTTTCGTATCTGAAGCCATGAACGGGAAAAATGGTTTGCCATTCATCATAAAAACATTTCCATCAAGACTTATTTCCTGCTTCTCGGGCAAAGCGGAAGCTGGGATATCTTCCATAATATATATAACAGCCCTATCCTCTCCGAGGAGTTTGTTATTTCTGTCAAAAGCCTTTAGAGTAAATACGGAGCGGCCCGGGTTAGCTTCCTTAAGGTCAATCTCAAACTCATTAACATTAAAAGTCTTATGAAATGGAAAACTATCAGCGACTATCTCCAGTCGATCAATATTGTCATAAATGGAAGATATTGAAGATTTAATTTTCTCGGCTGACTTCGGGCTGTAGAAAAGTTCCGGTACAAGGGAAAGTTTTTTCACATATGGGAGATCTCCTTTTTTCACAAATGATTTCCCGTCGGAAGAGATTTCGAGAGTCAATTCCCTCATTTCCTTTTCAGGCAGTCTAATATTCACCGGCAGCGCAGTAAACGCGAGAACGTCCACAGACTTTTTTTCTTCTCCTAAAGAATAAAGAACGTTCAGTGCCGATGGGCCGTTGTTTCTCAAAACAATCTTTGACATATCTTCGAGGGAATAATCGAATCCTGCGAATTTTGCAATCATAAGCTTACCGAAAAGCCTCGGATCATTAAAGTCCGCCTGCCCAGTCCAGCTTGATGAACCTTTCATTTCAGGACTGCAAACATTTCTTCCGAAGTTGGCGAAAAAGCTCTTTCCCTCCACGGCTTTCAGATTGACTGATGCCAGCGCAATCCTGCCCTCGGCAAACCAGTATTCTTCCGATACCCCGCAAACGGTTTTTATTTCCGGGCTCCATGAGGTATCGCGCGCCTTGCCGCATGATGCGGAATAAAGACTATTCGACGGATTAATTCCAATGTGGTAATAGCTTTCGCCTTCTTTACCGGAAGGAGAGATAAAAAACTCTACGGATTCATCCCCGAAGATTCCCGTAGAGTCATCTTTTCGCTTCTTGGATAAAACGTCGAATCGCTTGCCCGTCATACACTTGAATGCAAAGTACAAATTTTCATCATCCACCCCGAGATAGACCGATGTCTGAACTCTCGGCCATTCGCCGCCCGTCCTTATAAAGCCTGACGCGCATGACGCCTTAGCCCATTCAGAGTCGCTGAATTTCCCGTCAATTGCCGGTACGTCCTTCAGTATCGGAAGATTTATCGATTCAACGGCAAAAATAGATAGCGTACTCATAATGATTGTTGAAAATATAAATTTCTTCATTACCCCCCCTTTTTCTTCTTAAAGAATTCCCGATGATTCACACCATTTCAGGGCGTCGATAAGTCCTTCCTCCGCAGTTTTAGTCGGACTGTAGCCGAATGTTTTTTCAGCCTTGCTTATGTCGAGGCACATGTGTTCTAGAAGGAACTCCAGACGGTTAGTCCAGGTTATATCCGGATAGATTTTCATGAGTTCTTCGGTCGATGCGACAGTGATCTCCGACTTGCTTCCGAGGTATTCCATCGCGGTCTCAAGATAAGTACCCAGAGTGATAGCTTTTTTGCAGGAGATTATAAATATCTCGCCGCGTACCTTGTCGGGAAAATCCAAAGCCTTTACGAACGCGCTGGCAAGATCGCTGTTGTATCCCGATTGGAGAAGAACATTTTTGCAATCGGGGATAGCCACAGGCTCACTTGCCTTGAGCTTCCTGAAAAATTCTATATCGCGCGCCCCCCATAGCTCCAGCGGAATGCGGCCATACCCTATTATGTTGGTGGGCCTGAATATTGTTATCGGAAAAGACTCCTTCTCCCAGAGCTCGAGCGCATGAGCATCTCTCACGCACTGCGGCCAGAAATTGACAGGGGTCTTTTCGCGCCAAGGATGATTTTCGTCGGCTGGAAAATATTGCAGCGGAACAAAAGTCCCGGTTGAACTGCATATAAAAATATTCTGCACTTTTTTAAAGTACTTATGGTAAAGCTTTACATCAGCGATGGACGGAACGGAGTTGATTACAGCATCGAACTCCATTGTTGCGATTTTTTCCGCAATGAATTTTTCGTCATTCTTGTCGCCGTAGACCATTTCAACCCCTGAAAGATCGACTATTTCGCGCTTGTTCTGGCCCCGGCTCACGCCAATCACCTGATGGCCCGCGTCGACACAGCCACGGGCGATTCTTCCACCGATTTCTCCGGACGCTCCGAAAACAACAACTTTTCTCTTCATCTCTGTAACTCCTTCTTTGTATTATTGTGTTTTAAAAAATTGTAGAAGCTTCAAAAAGTTTATCCGCACGGCAATCCGGACTGGGATTCATGCCAGCCCCCTTTCTGACAGACTCTCTTTCGTAGATTTTCCCTTCGAACTCCATTACTCCAACCAGGGAATCAGCCACAACCTTCTTCACTATTTCCATTCCTACGGCCGCATAGGGAAATGCGGCCGCGCTGACAGGAGGATCATAATTTGTGAGACGTTCATGGTCATAGAAAACCATGACAGCAATATCTTCGGGAACTCTTTTCCCTGATTCCTTCAGAAACCCGAGCGCCTGCCTGACAAGCGAATAATGCGAAATTATCAGCGAGTCAAAAGAATCCGCGCGCTTCAGGAAAAAATCATACATGTCATCGGTATTTTCAGAGTAGATACAGCGTTTGGAAGAAAACTCGAGCCCGGCCGCTGCAATTCCATCACAAAAACCGGAATTCAGAGGATCGTCTTTCGGATAATTATTAAAAAGAAAGGCGGGTTTTCTTCGGCCCGCTCCCGCCAGGAAAAGTACCATTTCCTTTATCATCTTCCTTATATCCGACTTAATGAGAAGCCATTTGTCAAAATAATCAGGATATTTTTTTGGGCGTTCAGCGCTTAAATCATAGAAAACAACCCTGCAACCCCGCTCCCTCAGGAACGGCAGGACTTCCGAAAACCAGAAGCCGAAAACGATTACAACTGTTTCTTCGTTGAAATCGCTAAGGGCGCCCCAGTCTATGTTGTGCGGATTATTGAATTTCGATACAGGAACACCCTTTACTTCAAGCCCGCTTGCCGATGCCTCACGCATCACGCCTGAGAGAAGAAGCCTGAGATTGTAGGTACAGTCGTAAATGAAGAAATCCTGACACGGAAGAAGAAAACGTAATGGCTGCCGGGCACAGCCGGAAGCTCTCACATAAGTGCCGCTGCCTTTTCGTCTGTAAAGCAAACCCTCGCCGACAAGGGAATTTATGACCTTGTTGACGGTCATCCGCGAAATGGAGAGTTCCGCACAGAGGGTATTTTCCGAAGGAAGCTTCCCGTCGGGAGGCATCCCCGCAATCACAGTCCTCAAATGCGCGGACAATTTCTTGTACTTTGGTTCCGTCATACCACCATTGTCATTAATTCTAAATCCATTACAAAAGCTGTCTATACAGGATTATATTTTAATGACTGAATGGTGTTTTGTCAAGTCCCCCGCTTTTTCAGTAGCGGTGCTGCTTGCTGTTAGCGAGTACTCTCAGGCGCAGAGCATTGAGCTTTATAAAGCCTTCGGCGTCGGCCTGGTTGTAGACATTGTCCTTCTCGAAGGTTGCTATATTTTCATCGTAGAGGCTATACTCGGAGCGCCTGCCGGAGATGATGCAGCTTCCCTTGAAAAGCTTTACGCGGACATCGCCCGTTACGAACCTCTGGCTCTCGGTTATCGCCGTCTGGAGCATTTCCCTCTCCGGCGCGAACCAGAAGCCGTTGTATACGAGCTTCGAGTAGGTCGGGATAAAACTGTCTCGCAAATGCATGACTTCCCTGTCCATCGTAATTGTTTCGATGGCCCTGTGAGCGGCGTGAAGGATTGTGCCGCCGGGAGTCTCGTAGACGCCTCTCGACTTCATACCGACGAACCTATTCTCCACGATATCGGTTCTGCCGACGCCGTGCTTTCCGCCGAGTTCGTTGAGTTTGAGCATGAGGTTGGCTGGCGAGAGTTTTTCGCCATTGACGCTTATGGGAATTCCTTTTTCAAAGAAAATTTCAACGTATTCGCCTTTGTCTGGAGTCTGGCTCAGGGGTTTTGTCATTACGCTGAGTTCTTCGGGGGCTTCGTTCCACGGGTCTTCGAGGATTCCGCCTTCAAAGCTGATGTGCAGAAGGTTTCTGTCCATACTGTAGGGTTTCTTCTGGGTGGTACTAATGGGAATATCGTTTTCCTTGGCGTAGTTGATGAGGTCGGTCCTTGATTTGAAGCCCCATGTCCTCCAGGGAGCGATTACCTTTATTCCCGGCTCCATCGCATATGCGGTAAGCTCGAAGCGTACCTGGTCGTTGCCTTTGCCTGTAGCTCCGTGACAGATAGCGTCGGCATTTTCCGCGCGGGCTGTTTCGATAAGGTGCTTGGCTATAAGCGGGCGCGCGATAGAGGTGCCGAGCAGGTAGCTGTTTTCATAAATGGCGTTAGCCTGCATCATGGGAAATATAAAATCTTTCGCGAACTCTTCGCGGAGATCTCTTATATAGCATTTTGAGGCGCCGGTATTTATAGCTTTCGCTTCAAGGCCGTCAAGTTCTTCGGCCTGACCCACGTCCGCGCAAAACGCGATGATTTCGGCATTGTATGTGTTCTTTGCCCATTTCACGATAACGGACGTATCAAGTCCGCCTGAGTAAGCGACTACGATTTTCAATTTTATTCTCCTTTTCGGTCTATTGCTATTTCGAGTTTTCTTTTTTTGTCGTAAGCGAGGTACGTGGTGTTCGACGGGAATGCGAAGTCTATTCCGTCTGCGTTGAATCGGCGAAGCACCTGGAGATTCATCTTGTGGTTCCATTCCTGAGCCAACATGTAGTCGCCGGGATGGTACCAGACGATGACAATGATATTCAAGGCCCAGTCATTGAATGAATTAAAAAATATTTTAGGTGTCTTGTCCTCGGCCATTCCCTCGTGATTGTCGTAAATCTCATGAAGTATCTGGATGGCGCGCTCCATCTTGTCCGGCGCGGTATCATAGGTAACGGTAAAGTTATGTATGAACTTTATAAAGGGCCTCGATGTTATATTGAGAATCTTTGTGTTCGCCAGTTCCTTATTGGGAATCGCCACCACCTGCCCGTCGAAGTTCCTTATCCTCGTACTGCGGAAACCTATGCTCTCAACTGAACCTGTAACATCCAGACTAGTAACGACATCGCCGACCTTGAACGGCTTGTCTAGTATCAGCATCACGGAACCGAAGAGATTGCCGATTGTGTCCTGCGCCGCGAAAGCGATTGCAAGTCCGGCGACTCCGGCACCGGCGATAAGAGTCGTAAGCTGAAGACCGAGAATATTCTGTCCTATAAGCATCACGGCAACTGCGACGATAACTACCTTCAAAGTTTTCCTGAATAGTCCTGCAATTTGATCGTCCAGGGTGTTTTCCGAACTTTTTACAAGCTTCTGGACATAGTAATCGACTACCGCAACCAAGCGAAATACGGCCCATGCCGCGGCAGCCGCATAGACTGCAAGAAAAAACTTGCCGATGTAAACGCGGACAGTATCACTGAGCGAACTAAAAAGCGGTGCTGAGCTGAAGAATACGCCAATGGAAAAAAGGAAAACCCCGACAGACGGAGAAAGTGCGTGTATCAGCAGGTTGTCATGGAAACTCTTTGTTCTATCCGCGAGAAACTTCTTGAAAATATGGCCAAATATCATCCCCAGCATCTTAACGGCAAGGAAAGATAATCCTATCCCCCCGATGAGAAAAAAGAGTTTCCATGAACCCAGCTCACGAAGAAACTCTATTTTGCCAAGCCTGGCCTTGATCTCCGAAAGAAAAAGCTTCAGGTCGTATTTTTTCATGAATTCAGAGAGAATGCTGCCAAAATCTTTTTCCACAGGTGGGGGCTCGGATTCTTTTACGCCCGATATGGAAGGCTCGGCTCCGGAATTTACTATGACTATTTTATCGGCCTTAATCGTCAATTCCTTTACGACAGTCTCCTCCGCGGAAAAGGAAGACGTCAGAATAAAAGCTGACATCATAAAAGTAAAAAGTATTTTCAGATATCTATTATTCCGAGTCATATCTCATCCTTTTTCTTTCGGGTTTTTAATATATTACGCCATGCTCAGAAAATCCAAAAGTCGGTTGCCGCACGGGAATTCGCGATAATTCGCCATGTTCATTTCAAGCCCTGGCTTCGCCCACTCCACTCCGAGCTCGGAAAAAAGCTTCTCCTTTTCGAAAGAGGCTCTGATTACGCTCTCAATATCACGGACTATCCTGACGGCGGACCCGTCGGGGGCAGTCTTCTCGTACCAAAAACGGCTGTCTATCAAATTTACCTCCGATGACTCATGCGTACCGTTGACGCAAAGCGTCTGCGTGCCGGCGATATCCAGATTGCAGATAAACTGGTCGGGATCGCTAACCCTTTTCAGCACCTTGGACAACAAGTTTTTCCTGAGTTCCTCATGGACTGACGAATGAACCTGATCCTTGCCATCCTCCGTAACGATTCTTGTAAATGTATTGCTCCAGTCAATCCGTCCCTTTTCGCCGATAACAGTTATTTCGGGGCCGAAACTTTCATCACACGCATGTGTAACAGTAAATAGGAATTTCGTTCCAGTATCGGAATAAAAACTTATCGCCGCGGTATCGGCGCTCTGTATCTCGTTGGCCCTGTAAAGCTCCGCCTGAAGCTTCGTTATCTTTGCGGATTCCCTGAAAGTCTTCCCGCCTAGGAAACATATCATATTAAGCTGGTGGGCGAGAGCGTTATTGAACGGAGAGTCCAGCACCCACTTGCCGTTCACCGCAATCTTTCCGGCCCAGTTGTTTCTCGAATAGTATTTGAAAGTGCGGGGCCACATGGCAAGACATTTTATCGTTTTAATCTTACCCAGTCGACCTTCGACTATGGTTTTCTTCATCAATTCGGTCTCAGGCGCATACATGGTCTGATAGCCGACCGCGACAAACTTTCCACTTTCGGCGGAGGCCTTTTTCATGGATTCGACTTCCTGGATGGTGGCCGCGGCGGGTTTCTCAACGACGACATTGACTCCGGCCTTAAGGGCATCGACCGTCATCGGCTCATGAAGATGTATCCCGGTGGGAATGAAACAGATGTCAATCTTTTCATTCGAGAGCATTTCGCGGTAGTCGGTGTAAAGACTGCAACCGATTGACTTGAGCGTATCGCACTTCTCTTTTTCCTGGTCCTGATTTATAACTGTCGCAGCTTTTATTTCAAGAAGGCCATTGCCTCTTTCTCTCATCAGGTCGTTATATATGGTGCCGCCATAACCCGATATTCCAATTACCGCCGCCTTTATCATCGAACGTCTCCGCTGTTTTTAAGTCCATTAAAAAAAATCCGCCCCAGTTCGAGGCGGATTCAAAATCGGAACATAATCTATATTTTATTCGAGGGTAATGGCATCCACGGGACATTCGTCAACGCAGGCGCCGCAGTCGATGCAGGCATCGGTAATAAATGCCTTACCTTCCTTCATTACGATCGCTTCGGTGGGGCAGGCCCCTAAACAGGCTTCGCAGCCAACACATTTTTCACTGTCTACTTTTCCGGCCATTATGTTTTTCCTTTCAGTTGACTGGATTAATCTTCCCGATGAGGACAAACATCCTCATTGTGTAACCTAACTCCGTGTCCTCTTTTTTGCAATTTTTTTCAGGATATTAATTGCTCTTCAAGCAATACGTGGTTATTTTGCTCTTTCCCAAACATAACAGGAGGAAATATGGCAGAAAATCCTTATGACAGGTTCCTGCGGAAAGAGCTCATCCTACGCGATGAACTTGCCGTTGATCGTACTATTCTCGCAAATGAACGCACACTCATGGCTTATTTACGAAGCGCCCTTACGCTTTTCATCGCGGGAATCACATTCCTTCATTTCTTCGAATTCGGGGAGCTCTTCTGGATTGGAATCGCCGCCATCCCCTCAGGACTGATAGTCGCTGTTTTCGGAGTGCTCCGTTACCGCACAATGAATGCATCCATACGCGCCATCCGTGATAACTTTGGAAAAAACTCCGAGACGGCAAAACCGCAGGACTCTCAATAATCGCAGGTGTTTGAACCTGCGTCAAGAGTATTCCGCCTAGCCACAGTCATCCCGCAACTTCCTGAAGTGAAGCGAAAAGGAGCTTGGAAAGACAAATAAAGGCAATCTATATTTGTAGGTATGGGATTTCAGTCCGTTGGGGCCCCATTAAAAGCAGTCAGAAAAAATTTGTTTTTTTTCTGGCTTGGTGGCAATGGTTTGAAAAAATGGTGGATTGCGACTCAGCAGAGTTTAGCAGGCTGGGTAAAAGAGTTAAAAAACAAGAAAACTTTAGCTATATGAAGCATCAAAATAAAATGAGATTCATGTTGATTGGAATTTTTCTTCTGTTGCTGACACGGGGAAATTTTGCATTCGGACAGGATAACAAATTATTTAATGTTGGTTATCAGATACTGGACATCAAATATCAGGATGATGACTGCAAGCCCGAGACACTCAGCGTGGCACTCTGGTATCCTACGGCAGAAAAACCGCATACCTACGATTACGGAGGGACAGCAAAAGGATGTGTCGCTTTCGGAGCAAAGCCTCTTGAAGGCGCAGCTTATCCCTTTCTTCTTTTTTCCCACGGGTATGGCGGTTGCGGAACCGGGTCAGTCTTTTTTACAGAAACCCTGGCAGCGCATGGCTGGATTGTAGCCTGCCCGGACCACCACGACGAATATTCTCTTGTCCGCATACGGAAGACGGGAGAAAAGCTCAAGCGACTTGCCTTTATACTCAGCGCTAAAAAAATATCATCATCAGGGCCGGAAGACCGTCATAAATACCTGTATAGGCTGCGCGAAATGGACGTTGCATTCAGAGGATTGATGGAGACTGAACTTTTTACTAAACTGATCGACAAAAACCGTATTGCAGCCGGAGGTCATTCTTTCGGGGGCTTTACCGCACTGGGAATAAGCGGAACGATAAAGGAGTTTCATAATCCCCTTATTAAAGGGGTGTTGTTATTTTCGACAGGGGCAGGCTCCTACCTTTTTACAGACAGCGAACTTGCGTCTGTCCGAATCCCGTCCATGCTCTTCATGGGCAAACTGGAAGAGAAGCAAAAGCGTGGCAACAAAACAATGCTGGAGCTTTCTTCAAGGCTTTTCAATGCGATGGCTTCCCCTAAGTATTTTCTTGAAATCAAAGGAGCTAACCATTTTTCATTCAACAATAATCTCACTGACCCGCTCGGGATAATGCCGCTTTGCGGGACAGAAAAACAGTTTGAAATTATCCGGCGATATTCGATTGCCTTTCTGGAAAAATATATCGCAGGAAAGCAAAACGAAGGAAGCATCCTTAATCAATCAGATTCAATGCTTGCAAGTTACCTCATGGACCCTCTATCGAACGAGCGCTGAATAGAGAAAGGCGTATGTGGATTTCAAACATCTCTTCCGTCTTGATCAACGCGGGATATTCTGGGTAGCCCGGGCCAAGGAGAACATGCAGCATGAAGTTATGGGACAGCAGGCGGCCGCGCATGCCAGTTCGCGCGTTACCGGAGAAGTGCTATCAGATGTGTTTTCACTTTTCATGATATTCCTGCTCAAAAATATAACATCTACCAAAAAGGGGGGAGCGGAAAACGCTTTCCACACGCTCAGCTTTTCCCTGAAAACGCCATTTTTAGGAAGTTACGGGATGACTGTGGAAAATTTTCTGAATTTCCTTATTGAATGGCGAAACCTACGGGTCTATATTCCTCTGAAGAGGTATAATTCTTAAGGAAACCCTAATGAGCGATGCAACAAAAAAAACAGTTCTTATCTGCGATGACGACGATCTTCTCAGGGAATTCTATTCCAGAGTGCTCAAAACACAGGGATTGCAGACCATCTCCGCTACAAACGGCGACGAGGCTATCGAAGTCCTTGAAAAAAATCCGGGGGTCGTATGCCTCGCCATAATAGACCTGCTTATGCCGGTACGAACTGGATGGGAACTCATTGAATATATGAAAAGCCAGGACTCAATGAAAACCATCCCCGTGGTCGCCATTACAGGACTGGCAACATCGTTCGACGAATTCGAGAAAGTAAAAGCCACATGCAACGCGGTACTCCACAAAGGCGACTTCGATCTTGAACAATTCAATTCCATAGTCAAGGGTCTTACAGGGGACAAGACGTCATGAAGTTTCCGGACGCCGCCTCTTCGGTGCTTTGCGTAATAGATATTCAGGAAAAACTCGTTCCATCCATTTCAGCATTCGACACTGTACTGCCACGCCAGCAGCTCATGCTCCGTGCCGCCGCCGAACTTAAGTTGAGAACAATAGTAAACGAACAGTACCCGAAAGGACTCGGCAATACCATCGGACCCGTAAAGGAATTGCTTCAGGCAGACTGGCCCATCATTGAAAAATCATCCTTCTCCGCGTTTGGTTCGGACACATTCAGGACAGAACTCGCAAAAGTTACCGCCAAGTCATTAGTTATAATGGGAATAGAAACCCATGTCTGCGTACAACAGACCGCCCTTGATGCACTGAATTCTGGACAGGAGGTCTTCGTCCTTGCGGACGCGACAGGTTCGAGAAACGATTCAGACAAAGCGCTTTCGATCGACTTCATGCGCTCAAAAGGAATAAATGTAACAAGCGTCGAATCATTCCTCTTTATGCTCATGAAAAATTCGGGACATCCCGCCTTCAAAGCCGTTTCAAAATTCCTCCGTTAATACATCGGCCGCTCGGAAGAATAAAACCGCTAAACTCCGTTCGCGCCACTCACAGATATAACGAAAGAGGCGACTTTCTTCAAATCAGAGATTGCCCTGAGGAATTAAGGTAATAGATTACCTGTTAGGGCTGTGTATTTTTAATGTGCAAAAAGAGGGGACAAATGAGCGAGACCTTAAAGATAGTTTTTATGGCACTTATTCAGGGTTTTACGGAATTCCTGCCCGTCAGTTCTTCAGGACACCTTGCAATATCCAGGGATCTTCTGGGACTTGACCCCGACGGTTCGCTCTGCCTCGTCGTAACCCTCCATGCGGGAACGCTCGTGGCAATACTGCTTTACTATTTCAAAGAACTCTTCGCCCTTCTGAAACCATCCGAATTCAAAATGCTTTTTAAAATCATTGTCGGCACAGCCCCGGCCGCGGCTGTGGGAATCATCCTTCACAAAACAAATGTTGCCGACAATCTTTTCAACAGCATCTATGTGGCCGGAGCCGGTCTCATCATAACAGGTTTTATCTTGAGGAGCGCCTCGAAAACCCGGCAAGGAATGTTCGTCATGCGAGAAATCTCCCTTCCAAAGGCACTATTCGTCGGCATAGCCCAGGCATTTGCAATTCTCCCCGGCATCTCGCGCTCAGGGACGACAATTACCGCAGGGATGAAGGTGGGGTTGAAAGACGAAGATGCCGCTAAATTCTCATTCTTTCTCGCGGTTCCCGCCATCGGGGGGGCCGCCTTTGTAGAAGTACTTTCCAAATTCCTTAAAAATGATTTCGGAACTTCATACGGGACAGGTTCCATGCTCCTAGGATTTTTTGTTTCAGCCATAAGCGGCTACATCGCTATAGCGCTCCTCATAAGTTTATTAAAGAAAAACAAGCTTTCATTTTTCTCTTACTACTGCTTTATTATAGGGATTCTGGCAATATCGCTGAAGCTCACAGGAATTTTATAAAAACGGGAAAAATCATGCAAATAAATATCGGAAACATCCTTGTTATCGGCGCGGGAAGAATGGCTACATCAATGGTAGCTGGAATGCTCGAAAAAGGAATAAGGAAAAATCAGATATCGGCGATAGATAAATCAGACGGCGCCGCACTCTCCTTCTTCAAAGCAACCGGAATAGATGTCCTCGTAACTGAACTGGAAGACCTTGAAGCCAAAGACCTTCTTGAAAAAAGCTCCTTCGTGATAATCGCGGTCAAGCCACAGAATATCACCGATCTTTCGACGCTCTATGGCGGTTTCAACGACAAAACCATTATGTCGATAGTCGCAGGCGTCAGTATTGAAAAGATACAGGAAATCACCGCGGCTGAAAAAATAATCCGGGTCATGCCAAACATTCCCGCCCTCGTCAGGGCCGGAATATCGGCATACTGCTGCTCGCCGAAAGTCGGACCCGAGGACATAGAAAATGTGGAAGCAATCCTTTCCATGTTCGGAAGCTACTGCGCGCTCGAAGAAAAACACATGAACGCGGTCACCGGATTAAGCGGAAGCGGTCCCGCATACGTGTTCGAATTCATTCAGGCACTCGCCGATGGCGGCGTAAATTCAGGACTCCCGCGCGATGCGGCAATGAAGCTTGCGGTTGAAACAATTATCGGTTCCGCAAAAATGCTCATCGCCACAAACCTGCATCCGGCAATACTCCGCGACCAGGTATTCTCCCCTGGCGGAACGACCGGCGCCGGTCTCGCCGTTCTTGACAAAGGAGGCTTCCGCGGAATTGTCGCCGAAGCCGTCTGCGCAGCCGCACAGAAAGCGGAAAAGCTCGGGCGCGGCTAATAAATCAGGAGAGCTTTATGAGATCACCAAAAGTCCTGCTGGATAAAAGCCTCTCTGTGATCATTCCTGTCTACAACGAGGAAAAAACCGTTTCAGGAATTATACAACGCGTACTGGCAAGACCGGAAACCGCCGAAATCATCCTGGTCGATGATGCGTCAAACGATAAAACTGCCGAAATGATAAAACCTTTTCTCGAAAATGATAAAATCAAATTTTTCAGGCAAGAAAAAAACCAGGGCAAGGGTGCCGCCGTCAGGCGGGGCATAAGTGAAGCTACCGCCCAGTATGTCGTCATACAGGATGCCGATTTCGAGTACTCGCCCAACGACTACCCTGAAATTATCGGCCCCCTTGCCGAAGACCTAGCGGATGTCGTCTACGGCTCGCGCTTCATGCACACACCCGGCCTTGTGAGATATTTCCGTCACGAAATGGGCAACAGATTCCTCACATTCGTCTCAAATATCTTTACGGACATTCATCTTTCCGATATGGAAACATGCTATAAGGCCTTCAAGCGCGAGGTAATACAGAATCTCAACCTAGAATCGAACCGCTTCGGAATAGAAGTCGAACTTACCGCTAAAATAGCCAAGGCGCGCATCCTTAGAATCTATGAAGTACCCATTTCATACAACCCCAGAAGATATAACGAAGGCAAGAAGATTACCTGGAAAGATGGCATTTCCGCCCTTCATCACATCCTGAAATACAACCTTTTCAGCAAGACCCGGAGCTTCTACAAAGAAGACTGGGAAAAGGTGCTTGCCCCTAAAAAATAAGAACGGCTCACGTTCAAAAGAGCATGCTTATCCATGCTGCTTTATGACACTGAATCTCTCGTGCCGACTGGACGGAATACTTAAATTATTTTGAGGGAAGGTCCGAAGTAACCGCCGAGGAATTCGCGGGCGGAGGAAAGGGCTTCATTATTTTCGTAGATTGCAAAAAGCGTCGGGCCGCTTCCGCTTATTTCAGCGCCGCAGGCACCTGATTCAAGAGCTTTATCTTTTATCATCAGCAGGAGCGGAAACTTATTGTGAAGCGCAGGCGCAAGGTCGTTGTAAATCAAATCACCTAATTCTTTCCAGTTGCGGTTCTTAAGAGCAGTTATGATTTTATCGATTTGTTCCGCTCCGGGGCGTGGCGAATCAAGCCTATTCTTGTATGCCCAGGCCGCGCTGACGGGAAAACCCGGTGCAAGAATCAGCAGAGGGATATCGGGAGCGACGAAGCCGAGCGGCTCTATTTTCTCACCTACTCCGCAGGCTCTCGACGGCTGCGGATTAAGGAAAAACGGCACGTCCGCACCGATTGAAAGAGCAAGCGCCGCAAGCCGTTCATCGGAAAGAAGTTTGTATTCGCCGTTAAGCAGCAAAAGTACACTTGCGGCATCGCTGCTTCCGCCGCCGAGCCCAGCCGCAACGGGAATATTCTTTTCGATATGAATCGACCATGCCGGATTTATCAACGCGGCCTCGGCATATTTCGATGCGGCCTTCCAGCAGAGATTTTTTTCATCGAACGGGATTGAGTCGTCGTTCGAAGTGATTACAATCCCGGAAGAGGCATCCGATATTCTTATTGTGTCGGAGGGCGATGCGAGAGGCATAAAAACTGTCTCGATATCGTGATAGCCGTCCGCTCTCTTTCCTTTCACTTCAAGGAAAAGGTTTATTTTTGAAGGTGCCTTCGTTTCGGCGGGGCGCATCAGGCGAACTCTATTCCATAGTGCTTGTTATATTTGTGTATTTCCTCGGTGATATTAACGGCAAGCTCAAGTGCCTTAAACCCTTGCCGTCCTGACACT
>Ga0209417_1000515_pt1 | contig 89583 bp, 75 predicted proteins | sample RifGroF2_FD_184002 | JGI IMG/M metagenome (GOLD analysis project Ga0209417, IMG submission 184002) | Groundwater microbial communities from Rifle, Colorado, USA - Groundwater F2 (SPAdes) (version 2) | ecosystem: Environmental > Aquatic > Deep subsurface > Groundwater | place: Rifle, Colorado... | reverse complement strand
CCATCTCAAAATCTGTCAATCTCGATGTTAGAGTTTATCGCCAACTGGAGAGCCGGATGCGGGAAATCCGCCAGTCCGGTTCGGAGGGAGGGGAAGCGCAAATCAATGCGCTTTCCCTACCCCTATCCGGGATGTCTGCGGCATCGTAGTACGAACACGGTAGAGTTTTGACGGCTTAGCTTGCCATATGGCATTCAAAATCAGGGTTTTGGTTAAAATATGCGTATGGTAGCCGGTCCCGAATGTCGCTAATATTTCAGAGAAGACAAACTAAAGTTTGAACTCCAATATTTGTCGTGTGCTGAGGTTGGAGTTCAAGCCCTGGTCGCCGAAGGCGCTGCCAGAGGCAGGTAAACTTCAGCTTGTGTATTCATGATGGCAGAAGTGCTTAACTTAGCGCCATTCGGGACGAGCCCTGTGTCAGATGCTTCCGCTCCAGTAACTCCTGGACCCTAATGTTCTGCATGTGCGGATGATATCAAAATGGGAGGGAGGAATCCCTCCCATTTTTTTCTATACAGCCTTTTACAGGAGGACATTGCAGGACAGTTGTCTTTTGTAATGGAGCCCTTGATTTATGCGCCATCTCCTGCTATTCTCCCGGATTGATAAAAACTGAATTCCTGTCATCTGCCTAAAATGGGAAGAGGGGGTTATATGAGGAAAATTATAATATCTGGAGCTTTTCTACTGGCCCTCGCAGTTTTTTGTATCCTCAGGTTTCATTCCCGTACAGCTGAGACAGGTCACAGCTCCCACTCGGTCGTAGACAAGCAAACATATATCGCCGGCAGCAATGACAGGCAAGTGGATGGAGTTCCTGTTATTGCAGATGCTCATACGTTTGTCACTGGACGGTCTGCTGTCTCCTTTGGCATGCCGGAAGATAAAATCACCAGAAATCATTCTTCGAATACGGATATTCCCGTTGGTGATAATGGAGGTCAATCAATCGCAGGCGTAAGCAACCCGCCGGCGAGAATGATTGTGGCGCCTGCGCATGGCGGACGAAATCACCCAACAGACGGTGGCATGGCTCAAGCTTCCGATCAGGAAACGGTTGGCGCTGGAGCGTCCCAGCATGGTTCAAGCGAGCTCCCCATCATTCCATCTGCACCTGAACAGGGAGGCGATCTGCCGGTCGTTGGTTCTTATGAAAATCTTAAGAGTCTTCTGGAGGAAGCATCGTCAACTGAGGATTATGTAGGAGGGGTGTTTCTTTCAGGACTGCCTCAAGTTACGGTAGCGACAGCGCTTGGAGGCCAGATGCTTGAACAGAAGAGCGGAAATGACACGGCAGGATCAATGGACTATTCAGGGACCAATGTGCAGGTTGAAGGTGTTGACGAAGCAGATATCGTAAAAACCGACGGCACTTACATCTACCAGGTCAACAGGGAAAAGGTGGTTATTGTAAAAGCTCTCCATCCCAAGAAAATGGAAATCATCGCTGTTTTGAACAATTCAGACAAGAATTTCATTCCCAGGGAAGTATATGTTGACAGAAATCACCTTGTTGTGATTGGCAGCACCGGCAGATCCTGGGATTATCCATATAATAATAGACTTGCAGTTATGATTATGCCTTCCTGCTGGTACTACCCCAGGGAAATGGTAAAAGCGGTCGTCTACAACATTGAAGACAAGTCAAACATTGAACAGGTGCGCGAACTGGAACTGAACGGCAGCTATGTTTCCTCCCGCAAGGTAGGCCAGTCCCTCTACATGATCGCCAGAAAAAATTTGTATTTCTACCGCGGATTTGAAATAGATGAACCAAAACCTTTATACTACGACTCCGCCATTGGTGATGATTTTACTGAAATTGATTATCGGAATATCAGGTATTTCCCTGGTTTTGCAGACTCCAGTTATTTGATTGTCGCAGGCTTTTCTTTGGATCGTCCGGATGAACCTGCCAGCGTTTCCAGCTATCTTGGTTCCGGGCAGAACATCTATGCCTCAACTCAAAATCTCTATGTGGCCGTATCAAGCTACCGTCAAACTTTCATAAGATTAGGTTCTGCAATCAAAAAATCACCATCGTCGGACATGGGCAGGACAAGAATATATAAGTTCGGCATGGATGAAGGCCGTTTGACTTACATAGCTGTCGGCAAGGCGCCGGGAACCATGTTAAACCAGTTTTCGATGGACGAACACGGGGAATACTTCCGCATCGCCACCACTACTCATGGGAATGTCTGGCGCTCCAATGGAAGCACCTCCAAAAGCAATGTCTACATTTTTGACCGCGATATGAACATTGTCGGCAAGGTCGAGGGCATTGCACCGGGCGAGAATATGTATTCGGTGAGGTTCGTCGGAGATCGTGGCTACATGGTGACATTCAAAACCGTAGACCCGTTTTTTGTTTTGGATTTGAAGGATCCCCGCAACCCGGCTATCCTGGGTGAATTAAAGATCCCCGGATACAGCAATTACCTTCATCCTTACGACGAAAATCATATCATCGGCTTTGGCAAAGACACTGTGGAAGTGCGTGGTACAGCATATTATTTGGGTATGAAGATGGCCCTTTTTGATGTGAGCGACGTAGCCAACCCGGTTGAAATGTTCAGTGAAAAGATAGGTGACAGGGGGACTGACTCCGAGCTTCTACGCACCCACAAGGCTCTGTTGTTCTCCAAGGAGAAGAACCTGCTGGCGTTTCCGGTAAGAATAATGGAAGTCAATGAAAGCGTATCCCAGACGGAAAGGAATATCCTGGAATATGGCCGATTTGCTTTCCAGGGAGCATACGTGTATGACATCGACCTCCGCAGAGGTTTCAGCCGGAAGGGCAGTATCACCCACCTCGCCAGTGAAGATTACCCGGACGCGGACAATTACTGGTATGGCAGTGGGAAAGACATAGAACGGATAATTTATATCGGCGACACCCTCTACACCCTGTCAAAAGGAATGATCAAGGCTAATTCCTTGAAAGATCTCAGGGAAATGAACAGTCTTGAGATCAAATAATGAGATGACATGTTTGATTTATGTTCCGGCTCTTGCTATCTTTCCGCCAACATGAAAAATAAAACTTCCAGCAGTGTCTCATTCACTAACGATTCATACGTCATAAACGGCAGGCAGGAATGGCTTCTTTCCGGAGAAGTACACTACTTCAAGCTTACGAGGGGCGAATGGCGGAGACGACTGGTCCAGCTGAAATGCGCGGGATTCAATGCGGTTTCAGTCTACATGCCCTGGAACTACCATGAAATAGAAGAGGGTGTTTTTGATTTCTCCGGGCACAAGGATGTCGAATATTTCCTAAGTCTTGCCGCCGAGATCGGTCTTTATGTGGTTGCAAGACCCGGCCCATACATTTGCGACGAATGGCAGGCTGGCGGGCTTCCCCCGTGGTTGACACGGAAAAAGGGGATCAGACCCCGTACAGCCGACAGGAAATATCTCGCCTGCGTGGACAAATGGTTTGACAAGATCTGCCCTTTGATTGAAAAGTTCCAGATGGGAAAGAATGGAACCGTCATAATGTGCCAGATCGAGAATGAATACGGGCACTATGGCAAGTTCCAGGAAGAAAAATATATCCAGCATCTCCGCAGGAAAGTTCTGGAGCACGGCATATATGTGCCAATAATAAACTGCGACAGCTTCATTAACTTCGCCCGTCTCCAGCCCCGGAAATACAAGGGCGTAAACCTCTGCTGCAATTTTGGTGGAGACGGCATCCGCAACCTCGGGAGAGCAAGGAAAATCCAGCCCGACGCTCCGCTCTTCGTCACAGAATACTGGATTGCCGCATTTGACTGGTGGGGAAGAAACGGTTCTGCCGTATACAAGGATGATGCATCCCTCAATGGCGCACTCGAAATAGCCGCAGGCGGCGCAGGAGGCCTCACTGCTTTCGTTTTCTCAGGTGGCGCCCATTTCAGCTACTGGCATGGCTGCTCGATCTGTTCCGATGCAAATTTCATGACTACCCTCTACGGACCCGGCGCGCCAATTCTCGACGATGGCCTTTTCAGTCCCAAATACCAGCTTTTCAAAAACCACATGGTGCCGCTGGTTTCTGCGGAATTCGCAGGCGCTGGAATGCCTCACGTCCAGGAAATCAGCCCCGGAGTCCTGAAGGCTGTCAGAAAAGGAAAGACAGCTGAATTCGCGTTCATAATCAATCATTCGAAGGAAAAGATAGAGATTGCAGACAAGGAAAAGGACCAGGCCTGCGTCGACATGTCGATCCCGGCAGGCGCAGTCAGGTGGTCAGTCAGGAACCTTCCGCTGAAAGATAACATCGTCCTCAATGAGACCAACTGCAGCATCTTCTGCTCTGAACCTGCACTTGTTCTTTTTGGAGAGCCAGGGAAGGACGGATTTGCTGTCATCGACAATGAGAGAATTGAATTTAAAATTCCGGCCGATGAAAATCCTTGCCACCGCAAATTCAAAAATCTCGACGTAATCGTCCTCAATAATAATTCCGTCTGCAGATGCTGGAAGCTCGGATTGCCTGGAGCAGCAACTGCGATATTTGGCGGACCAGATCGAATTGAGGACGCAAAAGCAGCAGGTGGTTCGCTTGCCTTAAAGGTGTCTTCTTCTTCAAAAAACTCATTCTGGAGCCTTCAGGACGGGGAAATAAAATCCTTCACGCCAGAATTCAAGGATAAGTTCTCCGGATCCGAAATTTTCCTGGCCGACATCAAATCCTCAAGGGAGTTTCCTGAATCTGAAAAGAACTATGATGATTCTGACTGGTACTCGGCAAGACAGCCCGAACCAATGGCATTCTTCGGAAATGGACATGGCAGGGCCTGGTACAGGACGAAATTCAAGGTCAGCCACTCGGGACCGCAGATGATCTGTTTCAGCGGCGCGTGTGACAGGGCCCTTGTCTGGGTTGACGATAATTATGTCGGAATCAGAGGAGTTCATTCCCATCTCGGATGGAATGTCATGCCATCGCTGGAGAAAGGGGAACATGTCATTTCGATACTTGTTGAGAATCTTGGAATGTTTAACAGCGGTGCGGAATTCGACATTCCTTTATGCGAACCCAAAGGGATATTCGGACCAGTATGGCTCAACGGCTGCGAAATTCGCAATTGGCGCATGCGTCCTGGAACTGCCGCAAATGAAACATTCGATGTCTGGCAGAGACCAGGGCCCATCTCCCAGAAATGGGAAAATACTGGTTCATCCGATTTGAAAGGGCCAGTCTGGGTCAAAGGAGCTTTGAACTTTGACGAAGTTCCGGAAGCCGGGTTAAGACTCGAATTCGGAGTAAATGCGGGAAAGGGGACCGTATGGGTGAATGGCTTCAATGTCGGAAGATACTGGAATCTCGGTCCTCAGCAGTCCCTTTGGATTCCATGCGAAATCCTCAAGAGCATTAATGACATTGTGATTTTCGAGGAGGCAAGGATGTCCCCTTCAAAATTACGACTGGATATAAAGGCGTTCGGATACAGTTCGGAAATCAAACTGTCCTGCGTTTGAGAAGCTATCTCCTGGTTTCCAAGTTCAATCCTCCGGCGAGATGTCCGCTTGAGAAGGCCCACTGCAGATTGTAGCCGCCGCACGGACCGTCGAGATCAAGGATTTCACCGGCAAAATAAAGGCCTTTGGTGATCCTGCTTTCAAGGGTGTCTGGATTTACTTCCTTGAGTGATACCCCGCCTTTTGTCACCATCGCCCTGTCAAAACCGGCTGTCACTTTAATCGTCAAAGGACATTCCACCAGGAACTGGGCAAGTTTCTCCCTCTGTGATTTTGCGAAATTCGCGGATTCCAGGTCTTCAGGACATCCGGCAAGAGAGCAGAGTATTGCCGCAATCTTTTTTGGAAGATGTTCGGACAGCAGGTTGACGACCTGCTTTTTCCCTGAATGGCCATGCCATTTTTCAAATTCTACCATCCAGTAGTTTTTTTCCGTGCCCGGAAAAAAATTTAGATTGAGGATAACGGCTGAATGCATGGACAGCCGTTCTGAAACTCTGCCTGAGATGTCCATGGCGGCGGGGCCGGATATCCCGGAATGGGTGAATAGGAATTCTCCTGTGGATACATCCTTCCTGGACAATGACAGCGAGATGTTCTTGAATGTGATCCCGGCGCACTGTCCGGGCCATTTTTCCTCGCAGTAGAGTTCGACAAGCGCGGGAACAGGGGCGATGATTTTATGTCCTGCGGATTTCGCAAGAGCATATCCGCTGCCGTCGGATCCGAGGTTTGGATAGCTCCTGCCGCCTGTGGACAGAAGGACTTTGCCGCTGCGGAATTCGCAGGCGTCCGTAACTACACCCGCGATTTTAGAATCTTCGATGAGCAGATTCCTGACCTTGGCGCCGCTGCGGATTTCCACTCCGAGATACTTGGCTTTTTTCAGGAGCGCCTGAAGCACGTCGGAAGCCTTCTGGGATCTCGGGAAGATATGGAAACCATCCGTGCAGACCGTGGGGACTTCCAGATTCTCGAAAAACTTCCTGAGTCCTTCAGGATCCAGGGAGTTCAAGGCCGGTATTATGAAACGCCCATGCCGTCCGAAGGAATCGGCCAGTCTGTCTTTTGGAAGTAGATTTGTCATGTTGCAGCGGCCGCCTCCGGTTGCGAGGAGCTTCCTGCCCGGCGAATCCATCTTTTCAAGGACAAGGATTCTTGCAGATTTCCTTGACGCGCTTATAGCCGCCATGAGTCCGGCTGGTCCGCCGCCTACTATGATCAGGTCGTATTTTCGGTTGTCTGTCATTGCTGTAAACCTATGGATTATTGGATTGCCTCAAAGATACAAGTGGACGAATGTCCACGTTTAAATTATGAATTCATAAACACTTGGAAACTTGTTCGCTTGGGCACTGCGACACTTCTTTACATTCACACAATAATCCATCCATCCAATAATCCAAGCATCCGTGAGTCATTAGAAAGACAGGGTTTCGTTCCGGAGAGGGTTGGCCGACAGCAGGCAAAGATAGACTCCCGCGTAGGATGCCTCATAGATCTTATAGTAATCATGTTCTTTCTCAAGCATTATTGTGATGTTTGATAGGGGATAGTTGGTGTTTGGTGTATTGACCCCCATGACCCAGATGCGGTCATATTTCATGGCCTTGCCGAAAATCAGATCGTAATACGGATAAAAATCCTTTTCCCAGGTATATGTGAGGCTGTAGATGGTAGGATGTGCCGGAACTCCCTTTTTCTTTTTCCAGTAATAGCTCTTGAAGGGGCATTTGACATAATCCTGGACAATTTTGTTATCAGTTGAAGGTATCCAGTTCTCATTTACAAAGCCTGAACGGAGAAGGATTACGTCGCCTGCCTTATAGTTTTTATTTACGAAGGTGATAGCACCACGCCAGTTATGGGTGATCCTATATGAAAAATGCCCGTATGTCATATAATTCGGAATGGAAACCATGCCAAGATAGATTACAAGATAGGCTCCCGGGAAAGCGACGCGGAGTACGTCTGACTTGAAGATATGGGCGAGGAAGGACAGGAGGAAATAGAAGGGAATCATGCTCAATACCATGTAGCGCTTGTCAAAAAGGGATATGTGAAGGATCTTTGAAACAAGGAAGACAAATAGGAAAGGGACGACAAGCCATGTCAGGAGGAAAACCAGCTGGGATGTCTGCCCCTTGAAGTAGGATTTGAAATCGGCCTTTTCGATGAAGTAGAAGACAACGAAGCATCCAATGAAGATCAGCGTCACCCTGGGATCGAACATCGATATGAAAAGTGCCAGCGCGCCCAGGAAGTCAAGCTGCAGGAGCCAGTCCCAGCGCTCCCTGTTGCTGAACATTCCGGACAGCTGGAATAACAGGAGCGGGATTGAAAGCGCTATTACAAGCTGGCTGGAATACCATTTTATTAATGAAGGACGGCAGTCGGATTTAACGGCCAGGAGGACGTAGACATAGTATATGTTCTGTACAAGCAGGATTGAGGCGAATACATAATGGGAATAAAAAGTAAGCACTGAAAAAACAGTGTATAGCAGCAGGTTGACCACGGATCTGCTGCTGAAGAGCCTGATGAAGAAAATCATCGACAGCAGCGCGAACATGATTCCGAGCGAGTAGGGACGGGCTTCGAGGGCATAATATACCGAGGTGTCGTGGATCGCAAAAACCAGGCTGGCGAAAAGGGCCCTGTGCTCGTCCTTGAATATCTGTTTGCCGAGAAGGAACATGAGATAGACAGAAATAATTGAAGCTGCGAGCGAAAGGAACCTGACGGAAAATTCCCCCTCCGGAAGATTTTCCAGGCATGCACGTTCAAGAAGGTAATAGAGGGGAGACTGCCCCTGTGTTTCCGCAACCCGGTCTATTGTCTCATGGATTGTGGGCGCAGTTGACGCCCAGTATGTCGCAAGCTCGTCCGTCCAGAGGCTTGTGTGCGAGATGTTGAATACCCTGAAGAAGATTGACAGAAGCAGTATGATGACAAGGCAGTATTTGGGTTTTATCCCGAAATAGTCCTGTGATTCATCTATTATAGTGTTATTAGAAACCATAAAATTTATCCGGATTTCCCACAGAGGTTCGCAATTAAATGCCAGTTATTGTATATTTTATAGTTTAACTATGACTAATGAAACACGGCAACTGAAAAAAGACATAAATATCTTAGTTCGAAAACCGAATATCGAAATTCGAAACAATTTGAGAATTAAAAAAATTAAAATGACAAGAATACTACGGATAAGTAATATGGACTTTAAAGAATATAAATTGCCTGACAATACAGGTCATTTCGGACAATATGGCGGAATGTTCGTGCCTGAGACGCTCATCCCCGCGCTCAAGGAACTTGAAGAAGTGTATGAGGAAAGCAGAAGAGACCCTCAATTCATGGAAACGTTCAAAGGGCTGATGAAGGACTATGTCGGCAGGCCAACCCCTCTTTATTTCGCTGAAAGGCTGACTAAATATCTGGGAGGAGCTAAAATCTACCTGAAGAGGGAGGACCTCTGCCATACCGGCGCCCACAAGATCAATAATTCCCTCGGACAGGCCCTGCTTGCAGTAAGAATGGGAAAGAAGCGGGTCATAGCTGAAACGGGTGCAGGGCAGCATGGCGTGGCCACTGCGACAGCGGCCGCCAGATTCGGACTCGAATGCGTCGTATACATGGGCGATATGGATATGAAGAGACAGGCGCTCAACGTAATCAGGATGCGGCTTCTCGGAACTGAAGTGCGACCTGTCCATGCAGGCCAGAAAACACTGAAGGAGGCTGTCAGCGCCGCAATCCGTGACTGGGTGTCCACCAGCAGCTACAGCCATTACATTCTCGGTTCCGCCCTTGGCCCCCATCCTTTCCCGAGGATTGTCCGCGATTTCCAGAGCTGCATCGGACGTGAGGTCAGGGAACAGATCATCAGGAAGGAAAAAAGGTTCCCGGATCTTCTCATTGCATGTGTCGGCGGAGGCAGCAATTCGATTGGGTTGTTCCATCCTTTTCTGGCTGATGCAAAAGTGAAAATGCTAGGTGTCGAAGCCGGGGGCAGGGGCTCCAGGATAGGTGAACATGCTGCGAGATTCGCAGGAGGAAGGCTTGGAATCCTCCAGGGAACACGCAGTTATGTACTGCAGGACAAGGACGGGCAGATCGCCTTGACGCATTCAGTTTCAGCCGGGCTTGATTATGCGGCCGTCGGACCGGAGCATTCATACCTCAAGGATTCCGGACGCGTTCAATATACGAAGGTGAGCGACAAGGAAGCGCTTGCATCGTTCAAGTTGCTTTCGGAGTTGGAAGGTATAATTCCAGCCTTGGAAAGCGCACATGCCGTTGCCGGAGCAGTCAAGGCTGTCCCAAAAATGAAAAAGAACCAGATAGTTGTCGTCAATATAAGTGGCAGGGGTGACAAGGACGTCGAACAGGCCGCCAAATTCTTATTGAAGTAGCACAGGCCTCCGGCCTGTGTTTTCTTTATTATCTTTAACATGCTGTTGAAAAATGAATGAACTGCAAAGCATCCTTGGAAAAGCACCTGTCTTCCCGAAGATAGAATTGAAACCTTCATACTGGAAGAAAGGCCTCATTGTCCGGACTCCTAACTGGCTCGGAGATGCCGTAATGGGAATCCCCGCCCTTTTCCAGCTTAAAAAAGCTATGCCTGCAAAATCCAGTCTTGCCGTAGTCACACCCAAGGGCATATCGGATATTTTCAAGTCCCTTCCATTCATCGATGAAGTCATCGAGACCGACAACAAGTCCTTCTTGAAAAGCAAAAAAGATGTCTCCAGTATGAGGAGCAAGCATGCTGGAGTCGGCATTCTCTTCAACAATTCATTCAAGAATGCGCTGCTGATGAGACTCGCAGGTATTCCAAAAATATATGGGGCTTCAGCGCGCGGCAGGAAGATTCTCCTTAGCAAGGCGTTCAATTTCCCTAGAATAAGGAAATCGGAATTCAATGATTTCCACCAGACAGGGCTTTATCTCTCCATGGTCTACTCCCTGGGTGCAGAAGAATGGAAAGGCGATTTCCCAGAGTTCAGAGTTGCGAAGAAACCCGAACAGATGAAGAAAGAATTGTCTGCGCTTGCCGCGAAAACCAATATCCTTGTCCTGGCGCCTGGCGCCGCTTATGGAGAGGCGAAGAGATGGCCCTCGGAAAACTACAGGGAAGTCTGCGCCTACTGGGTGGATAAGGGCGGTCATGTAGTAATTGCAGGAGCAGGCAAGGAGGCCGACATAGCCCAGATCGTCGCAAAGGGCTTTCCCGAAGACAAGGTTTTCAACCTGGCCGGTAAGACGGATATCTCGGAACTGATTTTCCTTCTACAGAAGGCGGAATTCTGCGTCGCCAACGACAGCGGCATAATGCACCTTGCCGCAGCAGTGGGAACTGAAGGTGTCGCGATATTCGGTTCAACTGATCCTTTCCTGACAGGCCCTCTGTCAAAAAAATGGAAGGTCTTCCAGGAGAAACAGAGCTGCGCCCCGTGCTTCAAAAGAGAATGCGCCACCGGCCAGTACAAATGCCTGAGGGCCATACGTCCCGAAGACGTGATCGACTATATCAAAAGCATAAAATAATGAAATCAAAAATCCTATCAGCAATTAGTGCAATTTTCCTCATCGTCGGCGCATTTTCTGTGGTCGCAGCCGAGCCGCGCAGCGCGCTCTATCCTGTCGACTGGAAGCCGGGCTTCGCGCTCCCCACTGGTGAACGGCTGCAGGACTTCTCCTATGCCGGTTACCGAGGAGGGGGCGTGCCGCTTCCGGAAGGCGATTTCCTCCCCGTCATCGACGTTTCGCAGCAGCCCTACGGCGCGGTCGCGGATGGCAAGACCGACGCTCAGCCCGCGATCCAGGCCGCGCTCGATGCAGCGGCGAAGCAGGGCGGGGCCATCGTCTTCCTGCCTGCAGGTCTCTACCGGTTGGACAACGATTTGCGCGCCACAGCTTCGAAGATCGTGCTGCGCGGGGCAGGGGGCGACAAGACGAAGCTCTGGTTTTCCGCGGCGGGCGACAACAACCACAGCTTCCTCCGTTTCCGCAGCCCCGACTACAAGCAGGCGGTGCGGCATTACCTGACTGCCGATGCGAACGTGTCTGACCGCGTCCTGCATGTCAAAGACACGGATGGCATCACGGTCGGGGACGACGTCGTGATCGGCTTCTCCCTGACCGAGCGCTATAAGGCCGAGCACGGAATGGAGAAGCTCTGGACCATCCGGAAGACCGGAGCCTGGGTGGAGCGCTTCTGGCGTAGCGTCACGGCGGTGGCGGCAGACACGATCGAGGTGGACGTGCCGCTTCGGTATCCGGTCCGTCTCGCCGACAAGGCCGCGGTCAGCAAGGTTGAAGGAGTGCTCGCAGAGTGTGGCGTCGAATATCTCGGGATTGGGAACGTCGCGCCGATGGACGACGCCTGGACGCGCGTCAACTCGAACGTGATCCAGTTCTGGGGCGCGCGCGACAGCTGGGTGCGCGACGTCCGCAGCTTCGCCCCGCCGGGGAGTGAGCGCTACCACCTGCAAAGCAAGGGCATCCAGATCTGCGAGAGCAAGCGCATGACAGTCGCTGACTGCGTGCTCGAGAACCCGCAGAACCGCAACGGCGGTGGCAACGGCTACCTTTACGAAATCTCGCGCTGCGATGAAGTTCTCGTGACCGACTGCGTCGGACGGAACGGGCGCCACAACTTCACGGTGAACGGAGCGATGGGCGCGACCGGCTGCGTCTTCCGCAGGCTCGTCTCGGAAGGAGGCTTCGGGTTCATGAGCTACGACCAGTTCAAGGAGCACGAGGCCGGCAACGCGAAGGCGGGCTTCACGGCCTATCCGGACGTTCACATGGGGCTCACGATCGCGATCCTCATCGACAACTGCCGTCTCGAGGACGGCTGGGACGCCCGCAACCGCGGCGAGATGTCGAACAAAGCCGGCATCACCACGACCGACAGCGTCTTCTGGAACAACCGGGGCGCAGGCAGGATCACATCGTTCCAGTACAAGTTCGGATACGTGATAGGATCCGGCCCTCAGCTCAAGGTCATCACGGACGAAAAGCCGCTCCCCGCCGCCTTCGCAGGCACCGCGCCCGCGGACTATTGCGAGCATCTCGGCGAAATGGTGGAACCGCTGTCCCTGTACGACGACCAGCTCGCGCGGCGGCTCGGGGTGAAGGCGAAGCAGGACGCTCCGCCTCCCGTAGGTGCCAAGCCGTAACGAGGTGCATCCGCAACCTGCTCCCGCAGCCTATGATCCTGTCACTGAAAAGGCGAAGAAAGCACCAAGAGCATCACCCGCACCGGCAAACAAGTTAAACGGGTATGTGTGGAATCATAATTCCTATCAACAGGAATGGAAGATATGAAGGATTTAAAGCTTAGACAACCGCCCTGCGACCAGTGTCAGGCTTATTGCTGCAGACGGCACGCCAACAAGGAATTCTCAGTTGTTCTTGACCGGGATGAGCATGAAAGGTTCCGGGGAATTGCAGTTCCTGCCAGCATCTACTCCGCAGACCAGACTGACCGGGTCATCCCGTACGACAATGAAGGCAACTGCGTGCTGCTCAGCGGCAGAACCTGTTCAGTCCACGAACATAAGCCACGGCTCTGCCGGAAATTCTCATGTGTCAATCTCTACATCTGCCGTAGCAGGGAACATGACGACCTGCTCGATGAATGCCCAGACCTGCTGCAGCTTCTAGAAAAGGGTGTTTGAAGGATTTCCTCCAGAGTAGATGTTCATCATAAACCCCAGTATACTTCGCTGCCTGACGATATGAAAGTTTCTTATTGATAAAACTGACGGCGATATTTGGCGATGACATCTAGATTCTGTCTGGATATTTTCCGAAATGAGGACGAAACATCTGAAGAGCCAGAGAGGCTCGCCCAGAAATTCGATGCAAGAGCGCTGGCGCGCGTCCAGGAGTTCATTGATTCGGGAGGAGGAGGAGGGGGTGTAATTGGTTGATTTGGAAGACTGCCTTCGATGTTCGGACGGTAGAGCATGGGCAGCATGTCGTAGGATGGAGCCAACGAAAGAGGACGGTGCCTTCCAAGATAAAGGCTTACGTTTCCGTAGTGCTTGTCGGTATTCCCCATAAGCGTGCCAAACCACCAAAGTTCTGACAGTCTCTCCGCATCCTCGGAGCCGAGCCATCCTGTTCGTTGCAGTCTTTCTGCAGCCGCAGTCCAAGACGTATCTGGATTGCCAAAGAAAGCTGAGTCCAGTGCGGCAAGAGATACGAGACCTTTCCTGCCATAGGCGTCTACACGGTCGAATCTTGTGGATTCCAGGAAATGGCGCCCTCCACCCTTAATCAGTTGAGTTTTTGAGGCGGCGATTCCAGCCTCCGAAAGAATGCATGAGGCCAAATGCTCGGATACAAGCAGATCCGCCCATCGTATGTCCTCGGGACGGCCGCTGTTTCCGTTGAACTTGACGATGACGTGCCGGATGAAATCGCCATCTTTTATACAGGAGGTGAATTTAGGCTGTTCGCCGGCAGCAGGGGAACCCGACCATTCTCCGGCCATCATCGCGTCTGCCATCGAGGGATAAGCCTTGTTGCGGGAGGCAGGAGCCAGCATATCCTGTTTGCCAAGCATGCTTTCCTGGACTGCGGTCAGCATTTCCTGCCCTATGATGAAGGATCCCTGGAGGTTCTGGCCATATCGGAGAAGGGCTGACAGGACATCATCTGCCATCCAGTCGCGCGGATCTGCGGACAATCCCAGGAGCTTACTATGTTTTCGAGCGAAGGCCCTTCCAAGGAATCCCCTGGGACGGAGATCGTCCAGGAACCAGGGAAAGTCGGGGAAGAGTCCGTATGGAAACTCCCCTCCTCTCAAAGTACTCCATGGACTCTCCTGTTCGAGTAACCATTGCTTCGCCTCCAAAGCATGGAGATTTCCTATGAGGTGAGATTTTCCTTCCAGGTCTATTTCATAAATAGGCCAGACTGGGCCAAGTGCCGGAATATTGCGCGTAAGTGCGTAGCGAGTCGCTCTGGCACCACCTATGCGATGAATCCTAGGGCCTTTAAAACGGGCAAGAAGTCGCGATATCGTTGGCTGACTTGCATCCAATGCCGCAGCCAGCTCCTTTGCTGTAAGAGCTCCTTTTCGCCTGAATTCGAATTCAATTATAGCCTCTTGCCTGTCCATGATAGTCCGCAATTTTAAATGAATAGATATAAATATTTAGCAAAAGACTTTTGCTAAAGATTTATAATGGTTGGAATTATATCCTGTAAATCCTGTTATCCTGTCTAATTCCTGGATTTATTTTGAGGAAAGAATCTTGTCGAGAATATTCTCATGTTCTTCTGTCCATGGTGCAGGCCAGAGCTTCTCGAATCCCTTGCGGATTTCGCAGTTTTCAGAGCCAAAAAGCCTTCTTGTTGCGATTGCAGCGCCTCTGGAAAGTTCGGTAGGGTTGAATCCCTGTGAGACTACAACACGCATCGTCCCTATTATCCTGTCGTCCCAGCCCAGCTTGCGCTCGAGATCGCGGCAGACGCGGTCAACTGAATCCGTAAGGAAAGGATTGACCATCCTGACAAGAAGATCATCCGCATATTCCCTGAATCCCTTTTCAGTGAAGAGTTCATCCGCCCCCTTCCATTTTTTACACAGGGCAAGCCCAGATTCATCTATGAAAGCGAGTCTTCCCAATTCGATTAGCTTCGGGTGCTTTGCAAGTTCGTGCATGAACGAGATCTTGTTTTCCGAAGCGTGCAGTCCGAGAAGCATGTGGATGGCATTGTGCCCGTAAAGCTTGGCCTCTTCGAATGGAAGAAGATCCTTCTTGATGAAAAGCCCCTGTGTTTTCCTCTCATCAATTCCAAGGCATCTGCTTATGAGGATCCTATTGAACTCCTCCACGAGATGCCCGCGGTCTGCAGACGGCGTGAGGGATTTCAGATTCCTTCTGGCGCATTCCGAGGCGGGAATGACACCGCTCATTTTTCCGACAACGGTATTCAAGTAATGTGTGTTTGGAAAATTACCGCCGATGGCCTCGTGCAGGAGTTCGGCCGCATGATTGTGGTTCTCGGCGGTATATATGAACCTCCGGCGGGCGGGCTCCATTGCAAAACCATTTTTCAGCCACGGTGCGATGTTCGCAAAGAATTTGACTCCGGGAAGCGCAGTAGCTATTTCATCCGCCTCTGCAGCAATGGAGACCAGCTTTTTCAAATCCTCGCTTTCCATCGGATTATAAATTTCCACATCAGGAATATTTTCAGTTTTTATCTTGTCCCTTGCGGCAATATTTATAGTTATAAATCCTTTGTCGGCGCGAAGCGCCTTTACAAGGGATTTATCCACGTCGGCGACAACGATCCTGTCGAAGCCTCCTTTGGAAGCCCCCAGCAGGAATATTCCCGTCTGTATCGGTCCGAATCCAATTCCAAGAAATGTCGACATGTTTTCTTTCGTTTTTAGTTATAAATATTTTAAGCCACTTAAAATATTTATGGATATTCATTGCACAATAAATGCAATGGCTTCTCATCTTCCTCAATATCCGGGAAGCGTCCGATCTTGTCATGGAAACGGTTGTCGTTGGCGTCATCATTCACCATTGAAACCTCTCCTATGAGGCACATTGATTTTTCTGCCCAGAAACGATGGTAGATGTAGGGCTCGAGCGTAATGCTCTCTCCTGTTTTCAGTCTCAGAATGCTTCCGGATTTGAGTTTCCTGGTCACTCCATCGACCTGTACTGTGAAACTTCCCTTTGAGAGCTTTTCCTTCTTGTCGGCCTTCCAGAGCCTCATGACAAGGTCTCCGCCACCACGGTTGATGATGTCTTCCATCTTGTTCCAGTGGAAATGTGTCGGGGTGATCTGGTTGACCTTTGAAATCATGATCTTCTCAGCGTATGGCTTTCCGTTTTTCTCGCCATAGCATCCATTTCGGATTGTGAAAAGAAGGAGTCCAAGCTTCTTGAAATCGCCACCGCCGAAATCAGTGATATCCCATCCTAGCTTGTTTTTCCTTATCTCATCGCATTCCCTGCCCTTTTTCTTCCACTGCTCCGGAGACCAGAAGGCCCATGGTGGAAGCTCGAACTTGTGCTTCCTAAAGAAAGCCTTGGCTTCACGAAGATAATCGTTCAATTCAGATCTTCTCATAAATTTTCTCCGGTTATAAATTTTCATCTCATGAAAATTTATTTATCAGTTCCTTTACCTGGTCGATTGACTTGATTCCATGCGAGGCGCCAGGATGGCTCAGGGAGGCCGCTGCTACTCCGCTTCCAAATTCCAGGATGTTCCTGATGGGTTCGCCTTTATTGAGCATGTATAGGCAGCCCGCGCAGAAGGCATCTCCAGCGCCTACAGTGCCTTTTATGAATCCAGAAGGCAGCTTCAATGAATTCACAGATTCCCTGACAATTTTATTTTTTTCTTTCACAGTTGCCACTGCACCTTCAGGAAAATGGATGACAACCATCTTTCCTACACCCATTTTGAGAAGCGCGTCTGCCGCCGCTGCGGCATCTTTGAAATCGATGCTTCCATCTTTCCGGCGGATTGGTTTTTCGAGCACTTTGCCGGCTTCAATCTCATTGAATATCAGATAGTCGGTGAACTTGAGGGAAGGGGTGACGATCCTGTTGAAGCGTTCGCTGTTTTCGCTGACGACATCAATTGCCGTTTCAATTCCGGCGTCTTTGAGCATGGAGAGCAGCTTTGCCGCCCTCGTTCCAAATTTCCTGTCAGTCTCGTCGAGCTTGTCGAGAAGCAGCAGATAGCCGACAAGACAGACTCTGCCCTTGATCTTGTCGATATCGAAATCATCGATGTCCAATGTGGCATTTGCGCCCCGCGCATGGAAGAACGTGCGGTGTCCGTTGGATTTGACAGTGATGACATCGGTATATGAGGTGGTATGTCCTTTTCTTTTCCTGAGGAGTTCCGTATTGACATTATGCTTCTTGCAATCTTTCAGGATGAAGTCGCCATGCTCATCGTCGCCGATGGCTCCAACCGCCTGCAAGGGCATGTCGGTCCCAAGTTTTGCAAGATCGAGAAGGACGCTGTAAGGGCATCCGCCGTTTGCTGGAGGTTCTGTCTTCAGGATGCTGGACAGATTTCCTTCTTCCGGATAGCTGTCGACGAATTTTATCAGGTCGATTATCCAGTTTCCGCCTGCGGTTATTCCAGATCGCATAAAAAAACTCCCAAATTATTATCTGTAAAGTAGCACAGACATTCCTGTCTGTGATTCAGACTCGGGCAGGAATGCCCAAGCTACCATAAGATCATCCAGTTACACATGAATAACTGGCAACACTGTTTTCGAAGCGCTTATCCATCTCTTTGACAATCCTGTCAGCAGATTTTGCGGATTTCGCAACTGCTAAAAGTGATGAACCACTGCCGCTGACTTCAACTCCGAGCGCACCGGCCTTCAGCATTCCATCTTTTAAAATACTCAGTAGAGGAAACTTTTTCCACAGCGCCGGCGCAAGATCGTTTCTGAGAAGGGAGGCAAGCCTCCTGTTATCATTTTTATCCAATGCAGAAATGATATCTTTCAATTCAACATTGCTTGAGGATTTTATCCTGTTCCGATAAGCCCATTTTGCGCTCACCGGAAACCCTGGAAAGACAACCACGATAGGAATCCAGCATTTCAGGGCAAGAGGCTTAATCTTCTCCCCGATACCAGTCGCAATAGATGGTACTGGATTCAGGAAAAATGGGACATCCGCCCCGAGTTTTGATGCCATGTATAAAATATCCGCTTCGGAGATTTTATGGGGGTACTTTTGCTGTAAGAGGCGCAAGACTCCAGCGGCATCACTGCTGCCACCGCCGAGGCCGGCCGCCACAGGGATTCTTTTTATCACATGGATTTTCCAGGCGGGCCTGATCTTTGCGGATTTCGCAAAAGCTTCTGCGGCCTTGTGGCAGAGGTTGTCCGGTCCTGAAAGGGCAGGGATTGAACATGTGACCGAGAGCTTTCCGTCATTCGAATCGGTCAACTCGACGGTATCACTCAAGTTTTCAAGTGGGACGAAGATTGTTTCAATCTCATGGTATCCATCGTCGCGCTTACGGGCGACGCGGAGGAAAAGGTTTGTCTTTGCAGGTGCTTTTATTTTCATATTATAAATTTTCCGCAGAAAAATTTATTTCTCGAATACTTTATACTGCTTGTTATAGGCATGGAGGGTGTCGGTTATGAGAACGGCGAGTTTCAGGGCTTCGAGCCCATGTCTCCCTGAAACCTTCGGATCGGGGGATTTTCCTGTTTTAACGGCCAATTGGACGCATTTTACGAAGTCTTCCAGCTCCTTCTCAAGGGCGTTATGGTCATTGACCGGGACTGCTATCTTTTTAATTCCAATCAGTCCTCTTGTATACATGACACCTGAACGTTCGGCATAATCGAGGGAGATGTATGAGTCCGTCAGGAAAACCCTGAATTTCCGCATGGGCTCGGGGCTGACACGGCTTGCAGTCACATTCGCCACGCAGCCGTTCTTGAACTTGATCCTGGCGTTTGCGATGTCCTCTCCGTGGCTGAGCACGGGAATGCCGACGGCGTCAACGCGTTCGACTTCGCTGTCAACCATGTGCAGGATGATGTCGAGGTCATGGATCATCAAGTCAAGCACAACGCCGACTTCCGTGCCGCGCCTGTGCATGCCGGGGCGAGCTGGAGGGTAGGGGGCAAGCCTGTGCGCTTCGATGAAGCGGGTCTTTCCAGCCTGTTTCTCAAGGAAGCTCATCACCGGATTGAATCTTTCTACGTGCCCGACGCTCAGTACCACATTGTTCTTCTCGGCAAGCTGGACAAGCTCCTCTGCGTGTTCAACCTTGGCGGTTATGGGCTTTTCTATGAGCAGGTGCTTCTTGTCCCTGAGGAGTTCCAGCGCGATTTCATAATGCAAGTCCGCGGGGACGGCGATGCTGAGCCCGTCGCAGGCTGCAGAAAGCTCCTTTATGGTCGGATAGGCCTTGACGCCGAATTCCGCGGAAACAGCTTTTGCAGAGTCCTTATTGGCATCATAGATACCGACAAGTTCCGCATCCTTGTTCTGCTTATAAAGACGAGTATGGTGCTTCCCAAGTACACCGACCCCGATGACGCCTACCTTGATTTTGTCAGACATAGGATATTTCCAATTTAAGATTGTCGATTGTCATTTTTAAAACGATGAAAAGTTAATCTACCACAGAGATGCGGAGACACAAGCGTATTTTCTTTTATGGCGCGGAAGCGCCATAAAAGAAAATAAAAAGGAGCATCCCGAGGGATGCTCCTTTTGAGAATCAAAACACAACGCTGGAATTACGTGGTTGCGGCGGCTGTCTTGCCACTTATGACACCGTGCTGTCTGAATGTACGGGTCATTGCAAATTCACCGAGCCTGTGGCCAACCATGTTCTCAGTCACGAATACGTTGATGAAAGTCTTGCCGTTGTGGACATTGAAAGTATGTCCGACGAAATCGGGGGCGATCATCGAGCGGCGTGACCAGGTCTTAATCGGTCTCTTCATTCCGCTCTTGTTCATTTTCTCCACCTTTTCGAGGAGATGAGCGTCCGCGAATGGTCCTTTTTTAACTGATCTAGCCATTATTTCTTCCTCCGTTCAATGATGAATCTATCGGAAATATTCTTCTTTTTGCGTGTCCTCTTGCCTTTTGCAAGCTTGCCCCATGGCGACATCGGGTGCTGTCTTCCACCACCTGATTTCGAACGTCCTTCACCACCGCCGTTGGGATGGTCGATGGGATTCATCGCCATGCCGCGGACGTGCGGGCGTATGCCGAGATAGCGTTTGCGTCCGGCCTTTCCGTATTTCACGTTCATGTGGTCGAGATTTCCAATCTGTCCGATGGTCGCGAAACAGTCGATATGCAGCATTCTGATTTCACCGCTCGGAAGTTTGACATTTGCGTACTGTCCTTCCTTCGAACGGAGCTGCGCGAGCATTCCCGCTGATCTGACGAGTTTCGCGCCGCTGCCGGGATAGATTTCAATGTTGTGGATGTCGATGCCGTCTGGAATATTCTTGAGCTTGAGTGCGTTTCCGGACTTGATCTCGGCCTTGTCGCCGCTCATGACCTTGTCTCCTACCTTCATGCCGATAGGGGCGAGGATATAGCGTTTCTCTCCGTCCACGTAGAAGAGGAGTGCGATGTTGGCGCTGCGGTTCGGATCGTATTCAATAGTCGCGACAGTTGCAGGAACACCGTCCTTGTCGCGGTTGAAGTCGATGAGACGCAGGCGCCTTTTTACGCCGCCCCCGCGGTAACGGGTTGTCATGCGGCCGTTGTTGTTCCTTCCGCCGGTGCCTCTTTTGCCTGTTGTCAGGGACTTATGCGGTGTGTCGGTAGTGATTTCGGCGAAATCAAGCACCGATTTCCCTCTCAGCCCCGGTGTAAGCGGTCTAAATGTTTTCAAAGCCATAATATTACCTCGTTAAGTTGCGTCAAACGATTTCAATCGAACCTTTTGACAGTGTTACAATCGCCTTTTTAACGCTCGGACGGCGTCCGTACTTCATCAGTTTGCCCGCGCGTTTCATCTTGCCAGTCTTGTTGATGATGTTCACTGATTTCACCTTCACCTCATAGAGCTTCTCTATGGCGTGCTTGATGTCGATCTTGGTGGCATCGGTATGGACTTTAAAGATGTACTTGTTGGCACCCTTAAGGTCCATGCTTCGTTCCGTCACCAATATTGTCTCTATGATCTGATATGGATTGTTCATGGATTTGCTTCCTTTCTATTCAAGACGCTTCAAAAAGACATCCATCGCGTCTTTTGTGAAAAGTATTTTATTTGTGAGCAGGAGCTGGTATGTATTAACAGAATCCGCTTTGACCAGCATTACTCCAGGCATGTTCTGAGTCGCCCTGACAAGATCAGCATCGAGCTCCTTGAGCACGAGAAGTATTTTTCCGCCGAGCTGCATCTTGTTGAGGAGCGTCGCCACATTCTTTGTCTTCGGAGCATCAATCTTGAATGATTCGCTCATGACAAGGGCGCCTTCGGAGACTCTCTCGCTGAATGCGCGTTTGAGGGCGAGTGACAGCACTTTCTTGTTGACCTTCATCCCGTATTTGCGGGGCTTCGGCCCGAAAGTGATTCCACCATGCCGCCAGATCGGGCTTCTGTTGCTTCCGACGCGTGCACGGCCTGTACCCTTCTGGCGCCATGGTTTTGCACCGCCGCCGCTGACTTCGGCCTTGTTCTTGGTTGAAGCAGTACCCGCGCGCTTTTCGGCGAGATGTGCGACAACTGAATCATGTACGGCCTGGGAGCCCTTTTCCAGTTCGATATGTTTTGGCTTCAGGGCCAGGTCGCCAGCTGCTGAGCCGCTGTTGTCAATTATCTTGACAGATAATTCCTTCTTAATATCTTTCTTATCTTTTTTAGTTATCTTGGCCATAAGTCACCACCTATTTCGTTTTAATGCTTTTTTTAATGGCGCTTCTGACTGTCAGGATTCCGCCAGTAGGGCCCGGAACTGCGCCTTTGAGGAAAAGAAGATTCTCTTCAACGGAGACTTTGACAACGAGAAGATTCTGAATGGTTCTTGGAACGTTGCCCATATGTCCGGGCATCTTCTTGCCCTTGATGACGTTGGCGGGTTTCTCCTTCTGGCCAATGGAACCTGGCCTTCTGTCCCAGCCGCCACCGTGGCTTGCACGTCCACCGGCGAAATTAAAGCGTCTGACAACGCCCTGGAAACCTTTTCCCTTGACAACGCCGTTCACATCGACATATTCCTTCACGGCAAAGATGTCGGCCTTGATTACGTCGCCGGCCTTGAGTTCCGTGTCAGGATCGCGGATTTCATTGAACGAGGAAGGAGGATTGCCTTCGATGCCTACTTTTTTGGCGCGTCCAATCATGGCCTTGCCGGCGTTCTTGGCTTTTCTCTCCCCGAATCCGAGCTGGACAGCCGAGTAGCCGTTCTTTTCCTTGGTTTTTACTTCCATTACGGTGCATGGTCCGGCCTGGAGAACGGTGACTGGAACGAGTGCGCCGTTTTCGTCATAGACCTGGGTCATGCCGAGTTTTTTAGCAATAATACCTTTCATTTTCCTCCTTGTTTAGAGACACTTGCGTTTAATTAATGCAGAGGTGCCTTCAGGAACCAATCTTGATGGAGATGTCAACACCGGCAGGGAGGTTGAGCTTTTTGAGCTCATCCACCGTCTTTGCGGTCGGATTGATGATGTCCATCAGGCGTTTATGGGTCCTGATTTCAAACTGATCCATTGATTTCTTATCGCAGTGGGGCGAACGGTTTACGGTGAAGCGTTCGATTCTCGTAGGCAACGGAATCGGTCCTGCTATCAACGCACCTGTCCTGCGCACTGTATTCACGATCTCCGCCACAGACTGATCCAAGATACGATGATCGAAAGCCTGGAGTTTGATCCGAATTGTTTGTTTGCTTGTTGTCGCTGCGCTCATTTTTTTATTTCCTTTTCAACAATTTGTTTTTGTAACTCTGAAGGGACCTTTTCAAAATGAGAAGGTTCCATTGAATAAGAAGCTCTGCCCTTTGAGAGAGAGCGAATGGCTGTAGCGTAGCCGAAAAGTTCAGACAGAGGGGAATGTGCGAGGATCTTCGTCGTGTTGCCCTTCGTCTCAACCTCTATGATCTGACCCCTGCGGCTTGAAGTGTCGCCTATGACATCACCCATGTTTTCATCGGGAGTCGTTATTTCCACCTTCATGATCGGCTCAAGAATTATCATGTTCGCCTTTTTACAGGCGTCCTTGAATGCCATTGATGCGGCTATCTTGAATGCGAATTCGGATGAGTCGACCGGATGATATGAGCCATCAAGGATCTGGACGTGGACGTCGACCACCGGATATCCAGCAAGAATACCGGTAGTAGAGGCCTCGATTAGACCTTTCTCGATCGGCTTGATGTATTCCTTCGGGATTCTTCCGCCGACAACCTTGTTTTCAATTATGACGCCATAACCGCGGGGTCTCGGCTCCATGTTGATGATGACATGTCCGTACTGGCCGCGTCCGCCTGACTGGCGTACGAATTTGGTGTTTGATTCGGCGGCCTTGGTGATCGTCTCCCTGTATGCGACTTCGGGTTTTCCGGTGTTAGCTTCAACCTTGAATTCCCGGAGAAGCCTGTCGCGGATGATGTCAAGATGGAGTTCTCCCATTCCTGATATGATTGTCTGACCAGTTTCCTCGTCCGTCTTGATCCTGAACGTAGGATCCTCTTCGGAGAGTGCGCCGAGGGCGCCATAGAGCTTGTCGCGGTCTCCAGACGTCTTGGGCTCGACGGCCATCGAAATTACGGGTTCCGGGAAGTTCATTGATTCGAGGATTATCTGGTCGTTTTCCGAGCACAGGGTATCGCCGGTAGTTACGTTCCTGAGTCCTACGGCCGCAGCGATGTCCCCGCTGAACACCTCGTCAAGATCGCTCCTGTGGTTGGCGTGCATCTGGAGGATTCTGCCAAGCCTTTCACGTCTCCTCGTCCTAGGGCTGAAAACGGATTCGCCCTTCTTGATGGAGCCGGAATAAACTCTGAAGAATGTAAGCTTGCCGACATATGGGTCGTTCATGATCTTGAATGCCAGGGCTGAGAAGGGTTCGGTATCGCCGACATGCCGTTCCATAGGCTGTTCAGTTTTCGGATCCGTGCCCTTTATCTCCCATACGTCGACAGGGGAGGGGAGATACGCGACAACGCTGTCGAGCATGGGCTGTACGCCCTTGTATTTGAATGCGGAACCGCAGACAACCGGTACGATGTCACTGGAGATGACCATGCGCCGTATCGCCTGTTTTATTGTAGCGACATCAGGTTTCTTGTCCTCCAGGAACATTCCCATGATCTGGTCATCGACTTCGGCGAGGCATTCAACTATGAATTTGTAGGCCTGTTCTGCCTGCGCCTTGAGTTCCTCGGGGATTTCCTTCTCTATGATTGTCGCGCCCATGGATTCTTCATCGAAGATGAGTGCTTTTTTCTCAAGGACGTCGATGACTCCGACAAATGTCTCTTCTTTTCCAATAGGCAGCTGGAGGGGCACTGCGGTTGCACCGAGCTTGTCATGGATGTCCTCCACGACCTTCTGGAAGTCAGCGCCTGTCCTGTCCATCTTGTTTACAAATGCGATGATTGGAACCTTGTATTTCTTTGACTGGCGCCAGACAGTTTCGGACTGCGGCTGGACACCTCCGACGGCGCAGAAGACGGCTACTGCTCCATCGAGCACGCGCAGGGATCTTTCAACTTCAGCAGTGAAGTCGACGTGTCCGGGGGTGTCAATCAGGTTGATCTTATGGTCTTTCCAAGTGCATGTTGTAGCGGCTGAAGTGATTGTGATACCGCGTTCCTGCTCCTGTATCATCCAGTCCATCGTGGCTGTGCCTTCATGGACTTCACCCATCTTGTAGTTTTTGCCGGTGTAGTAGAGTATCCGTTCACTAACCGTGGTTTTTCCGGCGTCGATGTGGGCCATGATCCCGATGTTCCTAACTCTTGCGAGCGGAACCGTGCGGCCGGGGGCCTCCTTGTATTCCTTTTTTACATTTGTAAGCATAAGATGTCAAAGAACCTTAAATAAAAAAATTACCATTTATAATGGGCAAAGGCCTTGTTGGCCTGCGCCATTTTGTGTGTGTCTTCCTTTTTCTTAACTGCCGAACCGGTATTGTCAAAAGAATCGAGAAGTTCAGAGGCGAGGGCATTTTTCATGGACTGTCCTTTTCTTCCCTTTGCATAGGTGACAATCCAGCGGAGTCCGATGGCTACCTGGCGTTCCGGATTGATTTCCACGGGAACCTGGTATGTAGCACCGCCGACTCGGCGGCTTTTAACTTCGAGACGTGGTTTGACGTTTTCAAGGGCCTGGAGGAAAACCTCAAGGGGCTCCAGATCCTTCTTCTTCAGCTTAATCGCGTTGAACGCATCATACACGATCCTCTGGGCGGTCGATTTCTTCCCGCTTATCATGATCGTATTGATGAGACGCGCAACAAGCTCGCTGTTGTATTTCACGTCCGGCGTAAGGACTCGTTTTGCTGCTCTATGTCTTCTCATTTTCCTCTTCCTGATGTTATTGTTTAATCAAAAAAAACTATCGACACCGCTCATGGATGCCGACAGCTTTGAAGTCCATCAAAATATACGCTGCAAGCCTACTTGGCCTTCTTTGCACCGTACTGTGAACGCGCCTGCTTGCGCTTGTCAACTCCGAGACAGTCAAGAGTTCCGCGGACGATGTGATATCTCACGCCGGGAAGATCGCGGACACGTCCACCCTTTACAAGAACAACTGAATGCTCCTGCAGGTTGTGCCCTTCACCGCCGATATAGGCTGTGACTTCTTCTCCATTCGTAAGGCGGACCCTCGCGATCTTTCTCAAGGCTGAATTGGGCTTCTTGGGTGTTCTTGTCGTCACCTGAAGGCAAACTCCGCGCCTCTGAGGGCAACGATCAAGCGCACGGGCCTTGCTCTTCTTGACCTTCATGCATCGGCTTCTTTTAATCAACTGGTTAATAGTCGGCATTAATGTTTCCTGTTTTATTTTTTCCTACCCGCTCAGAAAAGCGGGCCATATTATATCTCGTTTTTATTAATATGCAACTCTTTAAATCAATCTTTGATTGAAAGCATCTCCCTGGCGGCATTGATCGCTGCCGTTTCCTCGAGCGTAGGCTTATCCTGCTGGGGCTTTGAAAGATCAGCTTCAGGAGGCAGTTCTTCCCCGATCTTCTTGATGAGGATCTTCTGAACTTCCTCGGTTCCAGTTCCTGCAGGTATGAGATGCCCTGTTATCACGTTCTCCTTGAATCCCCTGAGATAATCTATCTTGCCGAGGGTCGCGGCATCCGTCAGGATCCTGGTCGTATCCTGGAACGATGCTGCGGAAATGAAGCTGTCCGTTTCAAGGGACGCCTTTGTGATTCCGAGGAGGACGGGTTCGGCTTCCGCAGGTTTTCCACCCTTGGAGGCGACAGATGAGTTCTCATCGAGGAATACATGCTTGTCGATCTGTTCGCCGATGAGGAACTGGGTGTTGCCGGGATCCGTTATGCGGACTTTCTGCAGCATCTGGCGTACTACGATCTCAATATGCTTGTCATTGATTTCAACTCCCTGGGCCCTGTATACGAGCTGGACTTCATTGACAAGATACTCCTGAAGCTCCTGCGGTCCGCAGATTTCGAGGAGTTCCTGGGGAACTATCGAACCTTCAGTGAGTTTCTGCCCCTTATGTACGACATCGCCTTTTCCGACCGACAAATGCTTGTTTGCCGGAATAAGATGTTCCTCTGTCTGGTTATTCTCAACGTCGCGGATTATCAGCTGGCGGCGGCCACGGACCATTTTTCCGAGTTCGACCTTGCCGTCGATCCTTGCTATTTCAGCGATGTCCTTTGGCGTTCTCGCCTCGAACAGCTCGGCGACACGCGGCAGACCACCGGTGATGTCCTTGTTCTTCGCGGTCTGGCGAGGCATTCTTGCGAGAACCGTACCTGCCTTGATCTTCGTACCCTCATTTATCATGAGGTAGGCGCTTGCAGGGAGAGTGTAATGGGATATGATCTCGCCCTTGTCGTCCTTGATGACGATCTGCGGATGGAGATCCTCTCGATGTTCCATGACGGTCACTTCCTCGACCCCGTTCGCCTTTGTTTCACGGTTGAGGGTCACACCTTCAATGAGATCTCGGAATTCAATCGTTCCACTCTCTTCCGAGATGATTGGAATATTGTACGGATCCCAGCTGGCTATCTTGTCATTGGCCTTGGCTTTTTCACCTTCGTTCTTTGCGAGGATCGCTCCAATCGCAAGCTCGTAACGGTCTATTTCAACGCCGTGGTCATCCTCGATGATGACGAAACCGTTCTTGTTCACGACAACGGATTCATTCTTGTCGTTCGTGACTATTCTGGCGTTGGTGTATTTGACAGTACCGGTGGTCCTTGTCCTGATGACAGGCTGCTTGTATGATGATGATGCAGTACCACCGATATGGAATGTTCTCATTGTCAGCTGAGTGCCAGGTTCACCGATGGACTGGGCCGCGATGATTCCGAGGGCGTCGCCGATGTCGGCAAGCCTGTTGTTCGCGAGATTGCGTCCATAGCACATCATGCATACTCCGAATTTTGTCTCGCATGTGAGAACCGAGCGGATGTATATGCGGTTGATTCCGCTGTCCACAATGCGAGTTGCGACCTGTTCGGTCACCTCGTCGTTTGCGGCAACCAGCAGGGAACCGTCTCCCTTGACCGGGTCGCGGATGTCCTGTGCGCTGAATCTTCCTATGATCCTGTCCTTGAGAGGAATGATCTCCTCATCGCCTTCAACGACATTTCCGACCCAGATGCCCTTGACGGTTCCACAGTCGTGCTCGTGGCATATCACGTCCTGTGAGACGTCGACCAGCTTACGGGTCATGTAGCCCGAGTCAGCTGTCTTGAGGGCGGTATCAGCGAGACCCTTTCTGGCTCCATGTGTACTGATGAAGTACTCGAGGACCGAAAGACCTTCACGGAAATTCGATATGATGGGACGTTCGATGATGTCGCCCGAAGGTTTCGCCATCAGTCCACGCATTCCTGCGAGCTGCCGGATCTGGTCCTTGCTGCCTCGTGCGCCGGAGTCAAGCATCGCAAAGACGGGATTGATTTCGCCGCCCTTGGTCTTGTCGCCTGAAAGATCTAGCGAGGCGAAGAGCTCGTTTGCGACCCTGTTGCTGGCCTGTGTCCAGATGTCGATGATCTTGTTGTGGCGTTCACCGGCGGTGATGACACCGCGGTGGAACTGGGCCTCGACCTTGTCGATTTCCTTCCTGGCGTTTTCAATATGCTCCCCTTTCTTCTCGGGGATGATCATGTCTGTGATCGAGATTGAGAAAGCGGCCTGTGTCGCATACTCATATCCCAGCTTCTTAAGGGCGTCGAGCACTTCCACGGTCTTCTCGTGCCCTACGTTCGCATAGGTCTGGGTGATGAGTTTTCCAAGACGTTTCTTGTCGGCGACGTCGTTGTAGAAACCGAGGCTGTTGTCCCAGATTTCATTGAAAATGCAGCGTCCTGCCGTCGTAAGAATGAAACGGTTTTCCGAATTCCCGTGGATCGTCTTCCTGCCAATGTCCGGATTCTTGATCTTGATGGCGTCATGTATGTTGAGGAACCCGGCATCGAGTGCGGACATGACTTCAAAGTAATCCTTGAAGACCTTGGCCTTTTCGATGTTCTTGGGTTTGACTGTCAGATAGTATGATCCGAGAGTTATATCCTGCGTCGGGGTCGTTATCGGCTTTCCGTTTGCAAGCGAGAATATGTTGTTCGTGGCGAACATGAGGAGTCTCGCCTCGAGCTGCGCCGGGCTTGAAAGCGGAATGTGCACGGCCATCTGGTCACCGTCGAAGTCAGCGTTGAACGCCGTACAGACGAGCGGATGTATGCGGATGGCGGAACCTTCGATGAGGATGGGGTCGAACGCCTGTATGCTGAGACGATGCAGTGTTGGTGCACGGTTGAGCATGATAGGATGACCCTTCGTGACTTCCTCGAGTATGTCCCATACTACGGGTTCGCCGCGTTCTATCATCTTCTTCGCGCTGCGGACGGTATGGACATATCCCCTCTGCTTCAGATAGCGGATGATGAACGGCTCAAACAGCACAAGGGCCATTTTCTTTGGAAGTCCGCACTGGCCGAGCTTGAGTTCCGGACCGACGACGATGACTGAACGGCCTGAATAGTCGACACGTTTTCCAAGGAGGTTCTGGCGGAAGCGTCCCTGCTTTCCCTTCAGCATGTCGCTGAGGGATTTCAGAGGGCGGTTCCCGGCGCCTGTGACGGCGCGGCCATGGCGGCCGTTGTCGAGAAGTGCGTCGACGGCTTCCTGGAGCATGCGTTTTTCATTCCTGATGATGACTTCAGGAGTCCTGAGCTTGAGCAGGTTCTTCAGACGGTTGTTTCTGTTTATGATCCTCCTGTAGAGGTCATTGAGATCCGATGTCGCGAACCTTCCGCCTTCGAGAGGCACCAGGGGCCTGAGATCCGGAGGGATCACAGGAAGAACTTCGAGTATCATCCATTCAGGACGTGAATTGCTCTTGAGGAATCCTTCAACAAGCCTGGTTCTCTTCGCAAGCTTGACGCGGATGACTTTGCTTCTCGTAGAAGCCATCTGCTCTTCAAGTTCCTTCTTGAGGACTTCAAGGTTGATCTTTTCAAGGAGAACCCTTACGGCCGGGGCACCCATGTCGGACTTGAAGTTTTCACCATAGTCCTCGCGGGCTTCGCGGTATTCGAGTTCGGAAAGGGGCTGTCCGAGCTTCAGGGGAGTATCTCCGGGATCAGTTACAACCCAGTCCTCGTAATAGATGACCCTCTCAAGCGCCCTGGCAGTCATGTCGAGCATGAGCCCTATGCGGCTTGGCATGCACTTGAAGAACCAGATGTGTGAAACAGGAACTGCAAGGTCGATATGCCCCATGCGTTCGCGCCTGACCCTTGACTGTGTGACTTCAACGCCGCACCTGTCGCAGACAACGCCCTTGTGCTTCACCCGCTTATATTTTCCGCAATTACATTCCCAGTCGCGGGTAGGACCAAAGATCCTCTCGCAGAAGAGACCGCCTTTTTCAGGCTTGAAACTGCGGTAGTTTATAGTTTCAGGATTTTTAATCTCGCCATGGCTCCACGAGCGTATGACTTCAGGGGAGGCCACGTTGATCGTGACTCCGCCGAAGGAAGAACTTTCCTCACGCTGTCCGAGAAGCTCTTTATATGCATAACTGCTGTCTATCACTTTAAGTCCTCCTGAGGTTATTCAGTCAAGCTTTGTTTGTTTGTGATGCGGATGTCAATGCCGAGACTCTGCAATTCCTTCAGCAGAACGTTGAAGGATTCAGGCCTGTGGGGCTCGAGGACGTTGTGTCCTTTGACTATGGATTCATAGATCCTCGCGCGTCCGACAACGTCATCGCTCTTGACTGTGAGCATTTCCTGGAGGGTATAGGCCGCTCCGTATGCTTCGAGAGCCCAGACTTCCATTTCTCCGAATCGCTGGCCGCCGTGCTGGGCCTTGCCGCCGAGAGGCTGCTGGGTGACAAGGGAATATGGACCGACCGCCCGTGCATGTATCTTGTTCGACACGAGATGGTCAAGTTTCATCATATAGATCTGCCCGACGAGCACGCGCTGAGCGAATTTCTCGCCGGATCTTCCGTCATAAAGGTCGGTCTTGCCGTCGAACACGTACTTTGAACCTTCATGCTTGAAGCCAAGAGTGTATGATTCGCCCTTTTCCTTGGGAAGCTTTTCATTGGCCTTCTTCATGAGCTCGACGATCTTCTCCTCGCTCACACCGTCGAAGACGGGGCTTGCGACCTGGAGACCGAGTATCTTTGCCGCCCATCCGAGATGTGTCTCGAGAACCTGTCCTACGTTCATACGGCTAGGTACGCCGAGGGGATTCAGGACGATGTCAACAGGTGTTCCGTCAGCAAGGAACGGCATGTCTTCCTCCGGCACTATCTTTGCGACAATACCTTTGTTTCCGTGGCGTCCGGCCATCTTGTCGCCGACTTCAAGCTTGCGCTTGCTTGCCACGTAGACTTTCACCTTCTTGACGATTCCCGGATCAACGCCTTCACCCTTTTCAAGTGATTTCAGGATTTCATCCCTGCTGGCTTCGATCTCCTTGAATCTCGGAACGAAAGTATCGATTATTCCGTCGATGGTCTTCCTCAACGGGCAGGAATCCATCTTGTAATGCTGGTGCTTGTTCGCAAGCTTGAGCACCGAACTCCTGGTGACTTTCCTGTTTGCGGAAATGAGTATCGCGTTATGTTTAGACGACGATGAATCGTATATGGGGCAGGGGAGCTTCTGTCCAAGCATGATCTCTGCGAGCCTGTCGGCGAGCTCCTCTACGATTTCGTTGTATTCGTTCTTGAAATTGTCCTTCGCCAATTTCGTCTGGCGGCGGATTTCGGATTTTGTGAGGGACTGCCTGTTAGGATCCTTGCTTCTCTCGATCCTGACATCCATTACAATTCCGCCTTTTCCGCTGCTGACTATGAGGCTTGAATCCTTGACATCCGCGGCCTTCTCGCCGAAGATCGCCCTGAGGAGCCTTTCTTCAGGAGCGAGTTCAGTCTCGGACTTGGGTGTGATCTTTCCGACAAGTATGTCGCCGGACTTCACTTCTGCGCCGAGTCTGACAATGCCGTCCGGACCGAGGTTCCTGAGAGCCTCCTCGCTCACGTTGGGAATATCACGTGTGATTTCCTCCGGACCCAGCTTGGTGTCACGGGCGGTGAGTTCGAACTCATCGATATGTATGCTTGTGAATACGTCCTCTTTGACGATCCTCTCGTTGATCACGATGGCATCTTCGAAGTTGTACCCGCACCAGGGCATGAATGCCACGAAGACGTTTTTTCCGAGGGCGAGTTCACCGTTTGCGGTTGCTGCACCATCGGCGATCACGTCGCCCTTCTTGATCTTCTGTCCGGGCTTGACGCTCGGGCGCTGGTTGATGCATGTCCCTGCATTGCTGCGGAGATATTTCTTGAGGATGTAGAACTGCGCCTTCTCGTCCTTTTCCGATTTCGGCATTTTGCCGTCGGGAGAAACGATTACGAGGTTTCCGGTCACGCTTGCGACAATTCCTTCCTTCTCGGCAGACATCACCGCCCTTGAATCGGCGGCGACCCTGTGTTCGAGCCCTGTGCCTACAAGAGGTGCTTCAGTCGTCATGAGTGGAACGGCCTGGCGCTGCATGTTCGAACCCATCAGTGCGCGGTTCGCATCATCGTGCTCAAGGAACGGAATAAGTCCCGCCGCCGCGCTGACAAGCTGCTTGGGCGATACGTCCATGTACTGGATTGTGTCTCGGGCCCTTTCAGCTGAATCCCCCTGGTACCTGCACATGACCATTTCGTTCAGGAGCTTCCCTTTTTCATCGATCGTGGCATTTGCCTGCGCGATGACGAATCTCTCCTCCTGGTCAGCGGTGAGATAGTCGATTTCCTTTGTGGCGACTCCGTGCTTTACAATTCTGTACGGGGTCTCCAGGAAGCCATAGCGGTTGATTCTTGCGTAAAGAGACATGGATGAGATAAGACCGATGTTCGGACCTTCAGGGGTCTCGATCGGGCATACGCGTCCATAATGGCTTGAATGAACGTCGCGGACTTCGAATCCTGCGCGTTCGCGGCTGAGTCCGCCTGGTCCAAGTGCGCTTAGGCGCCTCTTGTTGGTTAGCTCCGACAACGGATTGGTCTGATCCATGAACTGTGAAAGCTGGTTTCTTGCGAAGAAGTCTCTTACGACTCCTGCGAAAGCCTTAGGATTTACAAGCTGTCCGGGCGTTATGCTCATCCCGTCTGTTCCAAGGAGTGTCATGCGTTCGCGTATCAGGCGTTCAGTCCTTACAAGGCCTACACGGCACTGGTTCTGGAGGAGTTCTCCCACAGTTCTCACGCGCCTGCTGCCGAGATGGTCGATATCATCGGCCTGGCCGCCTGTGTTGCGGAGCTTGATAAGGTATTTTGTCGCTTCCATCAGATCGTTCTTGTCAAGGATCCTGACGGTGATAGGTGTCTGGGTTCCGAGCTTCTGGTTGATCTTGAATCTTCCGACTTCGCCCAGGTCATAGCGGCGTACATCGAAGAAAAGACGCTTGAGAAGCTGCTTTGCATTGCTGATGCTCGGTGGATCCCCGGGCCTCATCCTCTTGTATACTTCCTTCAACGCCTCTTCGGTATTCCTGGAGGGATCGCGCTTGAGGCAGAGGATTATGTGGTTGACTCCATCGGGAATCTCAGCGAGATCGACCTTCTTGACGTCCGCGTCTGAAATGGTCTTCAGAAGTGCTTCCGTAAGAGGTTCGAGTTCATTGACTATGACCGCTCCGGAGGAATCCGTGACGTCCTTGACAGTATAATAGCATGCAAGCTCCTTGGCATCCTTCTTCAGGAGGGAGGCGGTTGAGAAGCTGTCGACTTTATATATTGCGGCAAGAATGTCCGCATTGGTTTCATATCCGATTGCGCGGAGGAGGGTGGTGATGAGGAATTTTCTCCTTCTGCGTCTTCTGTCGAGATAAATATATATGAGATCGTTTATGTCGTACTGGACTTCCATCCATGAGCCACGGTCCGGAATTATCCTGTATGAATAGAGAGTGCGGCCATTTGAGTGACGGCTCTTCTCAAAACATATTCCAGGCGATCTGTGGAGCTGGCTTATGATGACGCGTTCAGCGCCGTTGATGACAAATGTTCCGCGGTCGGTCATCATCGGGATATCGCCGAAATAGACGAGCTCCTCGATTTTCTTGCCCTTGTCGTCGATCTTGAACGCCACATGCAGGGGCGCACTGTATGTGTCGCCGTCCTTAATGCAGTCAAGAACGCTTCGCTTCGCGTCGCCGATTGTATAGTTAGTGAAATCAAGTGTAAGCTGCTTGTCGAAGCTTTCCAGAGGGAAAACTTCCTTGAATACTTCCTGCAGACCCTGATTTTTTCTTTTTTCCGGAGGAGCTTCTTTCTGCAAGAATGCTGCATAAGATTCAAGCTGGACCGCGATAAGGTCCGGAATATTAAGCACGTCCTGCAGTTTACCAAAATTTGAGCGTTCAGCCATAGTCCACCCTGCACAGATTGTTATAAATGGTTAATGAAAAAACGGAGATTGATCTCCGACACCAGAAAACATAAAAATAATGAAGTGACAGGGATTTCTCCCTGTCACATTCATCAGTTTTGTGCAAATTTACTTGAGTTCAACTTTTGCGCCTGCACCTTCAAGCTGTGCCTTCATCTTGGCGGCTTCATCCTTGGTAACGCCTTCCTTGACGGGCTTCGGTGCGCCTTCAACAAGATCCTTGGCTTCCTTCAGGCCGAGACCTGTGATGGCCCTGACTTCCTTGATGACCTTGATCTTGTCGGCGCCGAAATTGGCGAGAACGACTGTGAACTCTGTTTTCTCCTCAGCCGCCGGAGCTGCTGCCGCTGCAGGAGCCGCCGCCGCTGCAACCGGAGCCGCGGCTGAGACGCCGAGACGGTTTTCAAGGGCTTTTACAAGCTTTGAGAGTTCAAGCACTGAAAGATTTTCTACGTAGGAGATGAACTGATCCATTTCCTTCGATACTTCAACTTTTACTTCATCTGACATTTTCTGGACCTCCATATTTGATTTTTAATTGCTTTTTTCTTTTTTATCTTTAAACGCATTCAAAACATTCACTATCTCTGAAGCCTTGACGTTGAGAAGGGTGACAAGGTTCCTTGAAGGAGCGAGAAGCACGCCGAGCAGCTGGGCCCTGAGGACTTCACGCGACGGCAGGCTGGCAATGGCTGAAACATCGCCCTTGCTGACCATTGCGCCTTCAAGATACCCGGACTTGGTCGACACCTGGTCATGCGCCTTGGCAAAGAGCATCAGCGCCTTGGCTACCGGACCAGCATCGCCTTTTCCAGAAACAACGGCAGTATCTCCGACAAGCTTGAGTTCGGAAAGGCCCTTTATGCCTTTCTTCTCCGCAGCTTTCTTGATCATGCGGTTTTTCAGGACATGGCATTCCGCCTTGAGTTTTCCAAGGGAGTCGCGGAGTTCGGAGAAATGCGAAACCGTCAGCCCCTTGTATGTTATGAAGAATACATAGTCTGCTTTTTCCAGTGTATTCCCGATTTCATTCAACAACTGTATTTTTTCAATTCTCATGATACCACCGCCTTGGAAAATTCGTTGACATCGACCCTGATTCCAGGTCCCATCGTCGAGGAAAGAGTGCAGCTTTCGATGTAGACGCCCTTTGAGGCGGCCGGTTTTGCACGGACTATGGCGTGTATGATGGCCCTGCAGTTCTCCTCGATGTCTTCCTTCTTGAAGGACATCTTTCCTGCCGGTACATGCACGCATGCCCCCTTGTCAATCCTGAATTCAACTCTTCCAGCCTTGGATTCCTTGACTGCGACATCAACCTGTTCGGTCACTGTGCCAGTCTTGGGGTTGGGCATGAGCCCCTTCGGTCCGAGTACCTTGCCAAGGGTTCTTACCTGGTTCATCGCGGAAGGCGTTGAGATGAGGATGTCGAAATCAAGCCATCCACCCTTGATCTTGGCGATCATGTCCTCGAAACCGACAAAATCAGCTCCGGCGGCTTTCGCCTTGGCGGCGGCTTCGCCATCGCATCGATCTGCTACGCGGACGCTTTTGCCTGTTCCCTTGGGGAGGCCGACCGTGCCTCTTACGTTCTGGTCCGACTGCTTCGGATCTATGCCGAGTTTGAATGACAGGTCGACTGTCTCGTCAAATTTCGCCTTTGGAAGGGCGACAAGCAGATCGATGGCCTTCTTGATATTGAGCTTGGCGCTCCTGTCGACTTTTTCCGACTTGACCTTGTAGGCTTTGCTTCTTTTACGCATCTGTCACCTCTATTCCCATGCTGCGTGCCGTGCCTGCTATGATCCTGAATGCGGCCGCATCTGATCTGGCGTTGAGATCCTTCATCTTCATCTTGGCTATTTCCTTGATCTGCGTGCTTGTGATTTTTCCAACGCATTCCCTTCCCGGGGTCTTCGAGCCCGAAGCAAGGTTCGCAAGCTTCTTGATGAGAATCGACGCAGGAGGCGTCTTTGTTATGAATGTGAACGACTTGTCCTGGTACACTGTGATGATCACAGGAAGGATCATTCCGGCCTGGGACTGGGTCGCGGCATTGTACTTCTTGCAGAATTCCATGATGTTTATTCCGGCCTGTCCAAGAGCTGGACCGACTGGAGGCGCCGGGTTAGCGGCACCAGCAGGAATCTGCAGTTTTATCTGCCCTACTACTTTTTTCGCCATTTTCTTTTTCTCCTATTCGTGAGGTGGTCCGAAAAGACAGGCTTCCTCTTCCACACACCACAAATTTAGTATTTACTATGAAATTTGAACGGGATTACTCGCGTTCAACCTGCCAATATTCCAATTCAACAGGCGTCGAACGTCCGAAAATCGAGACAAGAAGCTTGAGCTTCCCGCGTTCATGGTCGATTTCCTCGATGACACCTTCAAAGTTCTCAAACGCACCGTCCTTGATCTTGACGGCTTCGCCGACATCATAATTGATCTTGGGCGTGATCTTGTCCTCGGTCTCGGTCACCTGCCTCATAAGATCGTCCACTTCAGGAGGAGTCAGCGGAATAGGCCTGTTGCCACTGCCTATGAATCCTATCACGCCCTGTATCTCGCGCACGAAATACCATGCATCCTCGTCGATTTTCTTCGTCTCGGCATTGTAGAGGTCCATTCTCACTAGGATGTACCCCGGGAAATACTTGCGTGACGTCGTCGTCTTCTTTCCCTGGCGGACTTCGGAAATTTTCTCCATCGGCACAAGAACCTCGTAGACCGCCTTGGCCTCGCCTTTGGCCATGTGCTTCTCTATCTTCTCCTTGACTTTGTTCTCATGACCAGAGAGCGTATGCACAACGAACCATTGTCCTGGTTTCTGTTCAGCCATATTTAAAATTCCCTAAATATGTTGTTTACATTGTGAGGAAACTTATAACCTTCATGCTTATGAAATCCACGACAGCCACGAAGCTGGCGAGCAAAAGCACTGTTACGATTACAAGGACTGTCGATTCGAAAAGCTGCGACCTATCGGGCCAGCTGCATTTTTTCAGCTCGTTTATGGTCTCGCCAATGAAAAGCCTAGCTTTTGTGATCCAGTTACCCATGACAGTTTAATTCCCTCAAAAAAATTATTATTTTGGCAGGTGAGACAGGGATCGAACCTGCGACCTGCGGTTTTGGAGACCGCCGCTCTACCAATTGAGCTACTCACCTAAAAATTAATGTTTACTTAATTTCTCGGTGGAGCGTGTGCTTGCGCTCGAACTTGCAGAACTTCTTCTTTTCCAGCCTTCCGGGAGTGTTCCTCTTTTCCTTCATGGTAGAGTAGTTGCGGTTCTTGCACTCCGTGCATGCCAGTGTTATTATCTCACGCGCCATTGATTCACCTGCTTCTTTACATAAGCGACCCGAGCAGCCCATAAGACTGTTCGGGATCGCGTTATCAACTAATTATATATTGTTAAGTTATTCGATGATTTCTGTCACACGTCCTGATGCAACAGTGCGTCCGCCTTCACGTATCGCGAAACGGAGAGTCTTCTCCATCGCGATAGGGCAGATCAGCTCCACTGTCACCTGGGTGTTGTCTCCGGGCATTATCATCTCGGTTCCAGGATTCAAGGTGATAGTGCCGGTCACGTCAGTGGTACGGAAATAGAACTGAGGACGGTAGTTTGCGAAGAACGGAGTGTGACGTCCGCCTTCTTCCTTGCTCAGAACATAGATCTCAGCCTTGAACTTCTTGTGGGGAGTGATTGAACCGGGCTTTGCAAGCACCTGTCCTCTCTGTACATCCTCTTTCTTCGTGCCACGGAGGAGGCAGCCTACGTTGTCGCCAGCCTGTCCACCTTCCTTGAGCTCCTTGCGGAACATCTCGGTGCCGGTGACGGTGGTCTTGACGGTAGGAACGATTCCGATGATTTCGATTTCATCGCCGGTCTTGACGCGGCCGCGCTCGATACGTCCGGTCACTACTGTTCCACGGCCTTCAATTGAGAACACGTCTTCAACTGAAAGAAGGAACGGAAGGTCGATTTCACGGACGGGTTCCGGAATGTATGAGTCGATGGCCTCCATGAGATCCTGGATGCATTTCGCATCGGCGTGATCCGGGCTCGGAGCATTGATGGCCTTGATGGCTGATCCGCGGATGATCGGGGTCGTGTCGCCGGCGAAGCCATATTTAGTAAGGAGATCCCTGACTTCCATTTCAACAAGGCCGAGGAGTTCGTCGTCGTCGACGAGATCAACCTTGTTGAGGAACACTACTATTGTAGGAACACCCACCTGGCGCGCCAGGAGGATATGTTCGCGTGTCTGGGGCATCGGGCCGTCGACAGCGCTTACAACGAGTATCGCACCGTCCATCTGGGCGGCACCGGTGATCATGTTCTTCACATAGTCGGCATGTCCGGGGCAGTCAACGTGTGCATAGTGGCGCTTTGCGCTCTGGTACTCGACATGGGATGTCGCAATAGTAAGGATCTTGGTAGGATCACGGCGACCCTGTTTCTCGGATGCTTTCGCAACCTGGTCATAAGGCACGAAAGTTGACAGACCCTTTGAGGACTGCACTTTTGTGATTGCCGCAGTAAGAGTGGTCTTGCCATGGTCGACATGCCCGATGGTTCCTACGTTCACATGCGGTTTCGTTCTTGCAAATACTTCTTTAGCCATCCTAAGCCTCCCGGTTTTTATTACCTTGAATAATTATTTTAAATTGATCAGAACTTCTTTCCACTTTTCCAGGCCGCTGCCTTTTTATGGAGCCAACAACCGGGATCGAACCGGTGACCTCGTCCTTACCAAGGACGTGCTCTACCAACTGAGCTATGTTGGCACCGGTCTGTAATTAGCGTATAACGCGAAAAACAAAGCGGACACAAAAAATACGTCAGTTTTCCCGTATTGCAACCCAGACTGGAAGAAATATTGAAAAAAAACGAAAAATTATTAATTTGAAATTTCCAGGACTGGCTTTTCCTGAGTGAACAGGAAGAGAACATGCATGCTCAAAAACTGAATATTGGTGCTCGGGGTGGGACTTGAACCCACACGGATTGCTCCACATGCCCCTCAAACATGCGTGTCTGCCATTTCACCACCCGAGCATTTATTATCATCCGGCAAAATCGGACGGGTAATTTAGTATCCTGCTGGAGCTTTGCAAATGGATTTTTGATTTTTTTTTCATGATTGCGTTTCTACTTCGGAGATTTGAGCCGCATGAAGTTAATATTCCATATTCAGGAATTCCAAATTATTGGAGTTCCGATAGATTGACTACCCGATTCTCCTTTCTTGACTGTTCGGCGGCAAAGACAATTGAATGCGTTTTCAATGCCTCCTGCGCATTCACGGCAATGATTCCCGTCGAGACATTGCATATTGCGGAAATCCAGCTTTCCACAATATCCCTGTCTTCGGGATGATAGGAGTTGGAACGTTGAACCTGAATCTTTTCCGGCTCGGTTTCGGCAAACTTTTTTATTGTGATGCTGTCCGTAGCTTCATCGAAGAGCAATTCACCTTTTGTTCCCTGCAATCTGGTTCTCCGTCCATGCGTCCCCGAATAGCCGCTCATTGTGCATGTCGCTGTTGTTCCATTTGCGAATTCCATGGATACAACCTGATGATCTACAACGTCGTTGTCGGCATGCCAGACACAGGCGCCGAAGGGGCCGAGTCTTATGGCTTCCAGACGGGACTCACGGGAATGAGTGTCCCCGAGATCCTGAATCCGGCCTGTCAGATCGTTGTCGACATAGAGGCGCATGGCTGAATAAAGGCATGTGTGGCGGAGCGGACAATCGAAACAACGCCTCGCGCTTCCGGCTGGCGCATTGACTGGAGTGAAGTAGCCAAGGGAACCGAAGGATGAAACACGAACGCATGCTTCATCGGCCAGCCACGCCACAAAATCCACGTCATGGCTGCACTTGTGCAGGAGGAGGAATGTGTTGTTTGCCTCCTTGGCCCAACGTCCCCGCACATAGTTGTGAGTGAACCTCAGATGGTCAATTGCCTCCATGTGCCCAATATGAATCAGACGGCCAAGCATGCCATCGGCCACTATCTGCTTGATTCTTCGGAAAGTGTCAATATATCTGAGAGTGTGACAGACGGAGACGACAAGCCCGGTTTCACTCTGCATCATCTCTATTTTGCGACAGCCTTCAAGGGTGTCAGACAGCGGTTTCTCGATCAAAAGATGGCATCCTCGTCTCAGGCATGCGAGAGCCGGGGCCGTATGCTGGTTGTCCATTGTCGCAATAATTGCCGCGTCACATTCGAGGGAGCTTTCGACAAAGGCCTGCCATGAATCAAACTGCGCGGAAGCCGCCAGTCCATATTCCTGCGCCAGAATCTTGCGTCGCTCATGATTCGGCTCCGCCACGCCGACGACTTCGCACGGTTGCGTACAGGATGCCAACTGCTGGGCGAGATGGCTTCCGCGCACACCTGCGGCTATTACGACAATTCTAACTGTCCCGCTGTGTGGTTTTCTTTTCATTGTCTTGGGCATGGCACCAGCTGAACGGGGTCAAACCCTACACTATCAACTATGATTTGCACAAGAAATCCTCCACGTCGTTCAAGGTACGTTTAAATAATTTATTCGATTCGAGGGACTTTTCAAACCTGTCTCTTGCTATCAGGAGACCGCTGCGTGAAACCGATGTTTTGGATGCAAGCTCTGCTATGCTTGCGGAAGACCTGCAGTAGTTGCAGAGGCAATACATCATCAGCTTTCTTCCGTCGGCATGCTTTGAGCGTTTCCTGAGAAGATCATCCCCTTTCACCTCCAAGACTTTCGAGACGGCATTGAGAACTTCCCCAAAGGCAAACCCCCTTTTCAGCCTGCTGAGGGCTCTCTGCTCCTTGGAATCTTCAGGCTTCAAGACGGCAGGCAGGAGAGACTTTCTGACCTTTGCAAGAAATGCATCATCGCCGAGGACATGCTGTTCCTTTACATCGCTCCATAATTCTTCGACGCCTTTTCTTAAGCCGGCCTCAACGTAATCCCTATATGCGAGCATGCGGCTGTCTGCATCCGTGCCCCATGTGGACAGCACAGGCTCAAGATCAAGCTGGTCGGCTGCTTCTCTCAAGCCTGCATAGGCTGGATAGCTTGACCATTTAAAGTTCTCCAGTATCTCCAGCCTCCTGTCAGCAGGAAGAGCGCTTAGGCTTTTTATTCTTACTGGGTTCAGGTGAATGTAGCGGCTGAGCTTTGAACGGTATAGCTCATCCTGCACAAGATGTGACTTGAACCTTCCCTGGAAGATGTGCCCTGACTTTCCGCGCATCCTGTTCATGATTACGCAAAATGAAGTGAGGAAAGACTGCATGAATCGGCTCATGTTTGCCTCGGATGTCTGCAGGTAGAGATGGACATGATTAGGCATGAGGCAGTAGCATCTGACCTTGATTCTGAATAGAGCTGAAAACTCTTCGAGCTTTTCAAGAAAAAGTCCGTAGTGGCTGTCGGAGAAGAAAACCTGATGTCCCATGTTCCCACGGCAGGTCACATGATAACAGGCTCCTGGATATTCAATTCTTAAAGGCCTCGCCATTCCCAACCCCCATTTTAAATTGCGAGATATTTTTAACAGGACTTACAATACATGCCTTTTTCTCTGGGTCAACGTAGTTGATAGTGTAGGGTTTGACCCCGTCTGGCCCCAAATCCCCTTGAATTTCAATTGAAAAAGAACCCCTGAAAACGTCCAAGGATTTGGGCTGTCTACTCTATTGTCTTGCTCTGTGCAATATATCCACTCATAATAAATATCTATTAGCCTCATCAAGTCACGTTTATATTAAATTAATGAGTAAGCGTTAGAAAGCGTTAAGCTGGATGCAGTGAGGCTGTTTTTCCTAAAAAGTATGTCGGGTTTTAACCCGACACTTGGTTCTGTCTAATATACGCATTATTTTGAATTCTTTATGATGAGTCCTCCAGTCGGAGGACGAATCTTTGGACTGCGCAGATCATTCTGCGCTTTGGATTCCGCTGGAAGCGTAAAGAAAACAACAGCTATCGCCTTTGCTAAATGCCATGGTATGACGAACAGCTGTAAAAACAAAGCGGTGAATAATCACCGCAGTCCAAAGTCAGGCCGAAGCGCCTGACGTAAAGATAAAAAGACAGAAGAAGTGGAGAGCGTGACGTGGACAGTACAGGAAAATGCGTATAGTAGACAGCACTTGTTTGGCGGTTTAAAAACCGCCCTGCTTATGAGGCTACGTCAACCGGCTTAACGCTTACATTAATGCCGCCAATAATAGATTCTAATCAATTCATCTAGCCTCATTCCGAAATTCATTATAGGCGTATTTATTGCACTGAGCACAATCACGGAGGAAAATTCCCCGTCCATCTTGAACTCGGCTTGTGTCAGCCTGTAATAATCCCATGGGGAACCTTTGCTTGCATTTTTCGGTATTTCATCTAATTTCCATAATCGTGCAATGTTTAAATTTCTAATGGCGCGGACAGGCGCCTTGTTTCATAATCAATGAGCGACGATAGTACAGGAACTGGACGACCGGAAAAGAAAATATTCTCACGGCTTCTGAGGCTGAGCTGGCATTACCGCGCCGGCTGCATGAAAGTCATAGCATTCCAGATACTGCTTCTAGCCTTCGAAATATCAGGACTCGCCCTCATCGGCGTAGGCGTCGACTATATAAAATTCGTGGCTGTCACCGTCTCGCCGCATGAAATAAGCCACGCTGTAATCGCCGGTGCTGCGGCGGCCAAGCCGCCTGCGTGGCCGTTTGGATTCAAGCCTCCCGTAGAATGGTCCGCCCTGGACATCCTCATCGCCATCGCCATTGCGAACATTGTTTTCGCGATGGTGCGTTATTTCCTTACCTACCAGTGCAGCATCGCGGTCGTCAAGCTCCTCCAGCAGGGGATTGTCGTGGATCTCAGGGCCAGGATATACGAGAAGCTGCAGAGGCTGAGCTTCAAGTTCTTCGACTCAAGGACCAGCGGAACCCTCATAAACCGCGTGACCGGCGACGTGCAGTCGGTGCGGCTGTTCATAGACGGGGTGATAATCCAGGGGGTCGTCATCCTGATTTCACTGGCGGTGTATATCTCCTACATGCTCATGATCCATGCGAAGCTCACGCTGGTCTGCATGTTTGCCGTACCTTTCATGTGGGTGCTCTCGGTCTATTTCTCGAAGAAACTAAAACCGGCCTACGTCAAGGACCGCGACAATGTCGACAAGCTGATCCTGGACATGGTCGAGCGTGTCCAGGGAATCCATGTCGTCAAGGGGTTCGCCCGTGAAGACGAGGAGCTTGTAAAACTTGGTAAGGACAACAAGGCCGTGCTGGATCAGAAATGGAAGATCTTCAGGTTTGTAAGCATGTTCGGGCCGCTGATCGACCTGCTCAGCCAGTTCAACGTCATAGTCCTCCTCGCGTACGGGGGCTATCTTGTAATCAACGACGAGCTGCCCCTTGGAACCGGGCTTATAGTCTTCCTCGGGCTCCTCCAGAGGTTTTCCGGACGGGTCAACACGCTTGCAGGCATAGTCGACAACATCCAGCAGAGCGTTGCGGCGGCAGGCCGCGTCTTTGAAGTGCTTGATGCGCCGATCGAGATACAGAGCCCCCGTAATGCAGTAAGGATAAAGAAGGCGAACGGATCCGTGGCCTTCAAGGGGGTTTCCTTCGAATACAATCCGGGTGAGCGGATCCTCGACAACATAGACTTTGAGATCAGGGCCGGACAGTTCGTGGGCATCCTCGGCACCACGGGTTCCGGGAAAAGCACGCTGCTCAGCCTGGTCCCGAGATTCTATGACGCCAACATGGGCTCCGTGCTGCTCGACGGGAAGGACGTGAGGAAATACGATGTGGACGATCTGCGCCGCCAGATAGGGATCGTCTTCCAGGAGAGCTTCCTCTTCAGCAATACGATAGCCTCGAACATTTCATTCGGCTATCCCGGCGCCACCCGGGACGAGATCATGAATGCCGCGAAGATCGCGTCCGTCCATGATTTCATAATGACGCTTCCGCAGGGGTACGATACCGTGATCGGAGAGGCGGGTTCCGATCTTTCAGGCGGGCAGAAGCAGAGGCTCGCCATAGCCAGATCGATCCTGCTCGAACCGCCCATCCTCCTCCTCGACGATCCGACCGCCTCGGTTGATCCCGAGACGGAAAAGGAGATTTTCGAGGGCATCGACAGCGCCATGAAGGGCAGGACCACGTTCATGGTCACGAACAGGATAAGCGTATTGAAGCGTTCGGATGTAGTCCTGGTAATGCACCGCGGACAGATAATCCAGCGCGGCACGCATGATGAACTGATAAAGGCGAAGGGGCATTACCGCAGGTCGGCGATCATCCAGTCTGAGTTTGAGAAGTCCCAGCCGGGCTTGCAGACGGCAAAATTTGAAAAATCCCAGACCGACGGGCAGACGGCAAAGGAAACGGCATGAGCACACTGAAACAATCACCCATAGCATATATAAGGAAGGAGCATGACAGCAAGCATGACAGGAAGCCTTTGGACTATGGGATGTTCGTGCGGATCTTCTCGTACACCAGGCCCTATGCTTTCAAGAGGAACATCCTTCTCGGGCTGGTCGTATCGCGTTCAATCCAGCTTCCGATCCTGCTCTGGGGGATCGGAGCCATCATAAACGGTCCGATTGCGGGGCATGATGTCAGGGGGATGCTCTGGGCTGTGGCGGCATTCCTGGGATTCACGCTTTTCACCCAGTTCACATTCCATTACCGGCAGAGGCTCGCGCTGGAGCTCGGTGAACTGGTGATCCATGATGTCCGCCGCGATCTCTTCAAGCACATGATGAACATGCCGATGGGCTTTTTCACCCGTACCAGGCTTGGAAGGCTGATCAGCCTCTTCACTTCCGATGCTGAAGCAGTACGGAATGGTATTCAGTCGGTTGTCTTTGTCACGATGGTCCAGGCCGGAAACATGATAATCGCGGCCATCCTGATGTTCTGGTACGACTGGAAGATGTTCCTGGTCGTGCTCGCGATGGCGCCTATAATCTGGGGGCTGAACAGGTATTTCCGGCAGAGGCTGATCAACGCCTACCGTGAAGTGCAGGAGAGCTTCAGCCGTGTCACCGCCACTGTCGTGGAGTCGATCAAGGGCATGAAGATAATCCAGGGTTATGCGAGGCAGGACCTCAATTCGGAGATGTTCCGGGATCTTGTCTACGACCATTCCACATACAATCTCAGGGTGACGCAGGCTGAAGCGACCTTCCTGCCGCTGCTTGAGGTGAACAGCCAGTTCTTCCTGTCCGCCCTCCTGATCTACGGAGGATCCCGCGTGCTCGGTCATGACATGACCCTTGCGAGCTTCATCCAGTTCTTTTTCCTTTCAGGCATGTTCTTCTCGCCCATACAGACGCTGGCCGGCCAGTACAACCAGGCGCTTACGGCCATGGCCGGAGCCGAAAGGCTGTTCAAGTTCCTGGACAGCAAGCCCGACTGGCAGGATCCCGAGACCGTCACCAATCTGGACAAGATCGATGGCAAGGTGGAATTCAAGGATGTCACATTCGCATATAAGCCCGATAGGAACGTCCTTGCAAATATAAATTTCACAGCCGAGCCCGGCCAGACCATTGCGCTTGTCGGCTCCACGGGCAGCGGCAAGACGACCATCACCAACCTGATAACGAAATTCTACCTTCCCGGCGAGGGGAAGGTCATGATAGACGGGAAGGACATCATTGACATAGAGACCAAATCGCTCAGGCGCCATCTTGGCATCGTGCTCCAGGTGAATTTCCTTTTCACCGGCACGGTGATGGAGAATATCCTTGTCGGAAGGCCGGGCGCGACCGAACAGGACGCGATGGATGCGGCCAGGAAGATCGACTGTTTCGATCTTATTGAAGCCCTTCCTGACGGGTTCCAGACGGTTGTAGGCGAAGGCGGGGCCGGTCTTTCGCTCGGACAGCGGCAGATCATCTGCTTCAGCCGTGCGATGCTCGCAAATCCGAGGATATTCATCCTTGACGAGGCGACAAGCTCGGTTGACGCCATCACCGAGGAGCGCCTTCAGAACGCCCTGGCGAAACTTCTTGCCGGAAGAACGAGCTTTGTCGTCGCCCACAGGCTGAGCACGATCAGGAATGCCGACATGGTCCTCGTCCTTGAAGCCGGGAAGATAGTCGAAAGGGGCAACCATCGCCAGCTCCTGAAGATCAATGGCGTCTATGCAAGGCTCTACCGCGAGTTCATGGTCGCACACGAGCTGTAGACGGTAATTTCCAATCATCAGGCCGGAGTTTTATATTCAATCCTCTTCCACTTCCGGCACCCCATGTCCCGGTTTATTGGCGTAGATCAGCCAGTAGGTTACGGGAATTACGAGCAATGTGAAAAGGGTGGATGCGAAAAGCCCGAAGATCAACGCCCAGGCAAGTCCTGAAAATATCGGATCTATTATTATAGGGACGGCTCCGAGCATGGCGGCGCTGGCTGTAAGCAGGATTGGACGCATGCGGACCACGCAGCTTTCCATTATCGCCTCGGACAGGGTCCTGCCTTTCGCCAGGGATGCGTGTATGAAGTCGACGAGTATTATGGAGTTCCTGGTGACAATTCCCGAGAGCGCGATCATTCCGATCATCCCGGTTGCGGTAAAATAAACCGGATCAAGATATCCAGCCGCGTAATTCGCGCCAATTAAATTCAGGAACCAGAATCCAGGCATCACTCCGAGCACGGTCAGGGGTATTGCCGCCATCATCACCGCCGGTATTGTGAACGAGGACGTCTGCGCCACAAGCAGGATGTAGATTCCGATCAGGGCGGCGCCGAAGGCAAGCCCGAGGTCACGGAACACGTCGAGAGTTATTTTCCATTCGCCTTCTCCGGAGAAGACGACCTTGAAATTGTTTGGTATCGCCCATTTTATGCCGCTGCCGTTCGAAAGGAATGTCCGGTGTGGCACAGGTCTTGGAGCAGCATCGGATATCCATCCGTTCCCTTCAGCGATCCTTTTGGTTTTTCCAGCCATATCTCCATATTCCGCCTTGTCGCTCTGGATGTCTACGACCACGTCCGCTGGAGGACGCCCTGCGGTTTCCGCGAAGACGTAGGCTACGCGCTGGAGATTTTTATGGTAGATCTGCTGGTCGACGCGCGCCGCCTCCCATTTTCCAAGTTCTGAAAGGGGCACGAGCTGTCCGGTGTCGCCTTTTACATGGATTCTTGCGAGATCCGAGGCGCTGGTGCGCTGTGGCACGGGGATCCTGAGCTCGATCCTGAGCGGATTCCTCTCCGTCTCCTTCTGGACGGTTCCGGCAGTGGTTCCGGAAAGGACCATCTTCATGGTGTCGGCTATCATCTCGCTGCTTATCCCGTGGAGCGCCGCCTTTTCCTTGTCTGTTGCGAATATGAACTTCTTCCTGGGCGCCTCGCGTATGTCGTCGACATCAACGACTCCGGGTTCAATTGCGATCCGGGCCTTGACGGCATCGGCGGCAAGCAGGAGGTCCTCATAGCTGTCATAAGGCCTTCCGTATACTTCCGCGACGACGCTGGCAATCACCGGAGGGCCTGGAGGAGTCTCAACGATCTTCATCCTTGCATTGTTCTTGTCGGAGATCTTCTGCAGTTCATTGCGGATGCGGAGTCCCAGTCCGTGGCTCTGCATCGAACGGTTCATCTTTCCTGCCAGATTGATCCTGATCTCCGCGATGTTGTCGCCTTTTCTCAGATAGTAGTGCCTGACCAGGCCGTTGAAGTCCATCGGTGACGATAGGCCGACATAGCTGGTGTAGTCAGCAATTTCAGGGACAGTAGAAAGAAATCTCTCGAATTCCCTGACGGCTGCATCTGTCCTCTCAAGGGTCGTACCTTCGTCTAAGTCGAGGACCAGAAGCAGTTCATTCTTGTTATCGAACGGAAGCATCTTCAGGGGTACGCTCCTGAACGCTGCAAGCCCCATGGCGCAGGCTGTGAGGGCGGCGATTGCCGCAAGGAAGAGGAAAGAGCGCTTCCGGGTGCGGATCAGAGGTTCCATGAGCGGAGCGAAGATCCTGTAGAGCTTCGTCTTCTTCACATCATCCATTCCGCCGGTCTCGTCATGTGCGGTGCCAACGCCTTTCCCGTACTTGCTCTTCAGCAGATGGAATGACAGCCACGGGGTTATCGTGAATGCCACCAGCATCGACATGAGCATGGTCACTGGTACGTTCAAGGCCATGGGGCGCATGTACGGACCCATCATCCCGGTAATGAAGAACATCGGAAGGAAGCTTACGATCACTGCGAGAGTCGCAATGATAAGAGGCGGACGTATTTCAGAGACGGCTTCAAGGACTATCCGCCTCGTCGCCTTCCTGCGGAGGGAGAAATGCCTTGCGATGTTCTCGACATCGACGATCGGATCGTCCACCAGAAGACCGAGCGCCAGTATCAGCGCAAAGAGAGTGACCCTGTTGATGGTGAATCCGAACAGTAGGTTGACCGCCAGCGTCAGCCCGAAGACCACCGGCACCGCCAGGGCAACTATCAGAGCTTCACGCCAGCCAAGCCCGAATGTCAGAAGCACGACAATGATGACGACCGCTATCACCAGTCCCCAGACGAGTTCGTTGACCTTCTCGTCGGCTGTAAGACCGTAGTTGCGGGTGACGGTCATTTCCATGTCGCCGGGCACGATGGATTTCTCCAGATGTTTCGCCTCATCCAGCACCGCATTGGCGACCCAGACGGCGTTCGAGCCTTTCTTCTTGGCGATTGCCACTGTCACAGCTGGGCATGGTTCCATGCCAACGCCTTGGTCGGCCGCCACGCCGCCTATGGAAGTTCCCGGGAAATATTCCTCCTTTGTGAAACCCTTCGCAGGCCCATGTCCGTATCTGACATAGCTGGCGACCTCGTCGGGACCATCGGATATTTCCGCGACATCCTTGAGGAATACCGGCCGGCCGTCAAAGACTCCGACCACTATTTCGCGGAGCTGCCTGGCATCGTTTACCGGCTGTCCGACCTCTATCTCGATGAGATTGTCCCTGCTCCGTAAATCACCGGCGGTCCTGCTGAGATTGGCGGCCTTCAACGCACGCTGGAGCTCGAGAGGCGAGACATTATATGCCGACATCCTGTCAGGATCCATCAGCACCTGGACCACGCGCGGGGTTCCACCTATCACGTACGCCCTTGAGACGTCCCTGACTGCGGCAAGATGCTGGGTGATCTCCTCTGCGACACGGCGGAGGGTCATGCCGTCGGAGGTTCTGGACGACAAGGTCAGCGTGACCATTGGGACATCGTCGATCTCGACTGGTTTTACGACCCAGTCAGCCACGCCTGGAGGCACGATGTCGAGGTTCTCGTCCATCTTCTTGAAAAGCTTTACAAGGCTGCGCTCCCTGTCCTCTCCGACATAATATCTCACAGTTATGACAGCCTGGTTCTCGCGGCTCATGGAATATACGTATTCGACTCCGTCTATCTGGTAGAGGATTTTTTCGAGAGGGGTAGTGACGAGTTGCTCAACCTCGGTGGCGGAATGTCCTGGGAAATTCACATAGACGTCGGCAAGCGGAACTATGATCTGGGGATCCTCCTCGCGGGGCGTCAGGTACAATGCGGCAAGGCCCATCAATGATGCGAGGAGTATCAAGACCAGCGACAGGTTGGACCTGAGGAATATCCCGATGATCCTGTCGGTGATATTGTGCTCCGTCAAATTGGGAATGTCCTTCTTGTCTGGCATCAGCATTGTCCTATCTTAATCCTTTTCCTCCGGTCTGCCAGGAACAGCGACATTCTCGCCTTCCTTCAGTCCTGAAAGCACTTCGACATCATCTCCGAAGGTACGGCCTGTCCTTATGGATCTCCGGACCGCGTTTCCGTTCTCAGCGACATCGACCATCTCCAGCTGTCCGGACTTCCTGACGGATTTTGAAGGAATCAACAGCACCTGCTCGTCGGCAAGCGGGATATAGATGCGCCCGAACATTCCAGAATATATTCCTGTCGGGCATGGGCCGGTGACCTTTACCTGGAAAGTCCTGCTTGTGGAACTTGATTCCGGGACTATCTCGCTCACAGTGCCGCTGCAGATCTTGTTCAGGGTATCTATTTTGACTTCTATCTCCTGTCCGACTTTCAGTTTGCTCGCATGTGATTCCCTGACGCTTGCCACCAGCTGCATGCGGGCAGGGTCGAAAAGCTTGACGAGGGGCTGTCCGGGGACGACGGTGTCTCCTACATCGACCTTCTTGTCGATCACTGTTCCGTCCATGGGTGAGAGTATTGTTGCATAGTCGAGGATGGACTGGACTTCATTCACAGCCTCCCTGGCCCTTTTGAGCTCGGCATCGGATGACTTGAGTTTTGTCACGGTCTTGTCGTATTCCTGCTGGCTTATGGCGCCGGACTTTGTCAGTGAGCCCAGTCTTTTCTCGTCGGCTGCCGCCTGGTTGTGGGCGGCCTCTGCCATCACGACACTTGATTTGACCTGCTGCAGTTTTGCGCGCAGGTCCGTATCGTCCAGCTTGATCAGGAGTTCGTCTTTTCTGACCATCTGTCCGGCCTTTACCTTCATTTCCATGACGCGGGAAAGGAGTTTTGAAGAAATCGTCGTCTCATGGACGGCCTGCACGGTTCCTGCGGCGGATTCCATCAACGGCATCCTGACGAGGCGGGCCGGTACGATGCGTCCATCAATCTTATGGAGTTGCTTCTGCCTGGCTTCTGAAGGGACTTTTGAATGGAACTTGCCTGACATCCAGAGGAGGAGGATTAAGACTAGTAAACCGGAGACAAGGAATGATATTGAATTTCTTTTTTTCATAATATATGCTCTTCTGTCAAGGGATTTGTTTCAAGTTGCTTAGCAATTGACTTATTTCCAGACGTTGTTCATGATGAACATGCTCTTGAGGATGCGCGTGGTGATGCTGCCGGCCTTCGCGTTGGAATTCGCCTCGTTGATATAGATGCTGATGGCTTTCATGACTTCGGACACGGCAACGAAACGCTTGTCGGGATTCTTGTCGAGCATCTTCCCCATCACATCCTGCAGCCAGCTGGGGATCAAAGGGTTGATTTTCCTTGGAGCTTCCGGCTTCTTATCCCTCACGGATTCGAGAAGCTGATAGAAGCTATCTCCCTGGAACGGCTTGACATCAGTGAAGAGTTCGTAGCAGATGACTCCAAGGGAGAATATGTCGGAACGCGGATCCATTCCCTTGGCCGAATCAAAGCTTTCCGGAGACATGTATGCCGGCGAACCCATGACATCTCCGGTCATGGTCAGACCCGAGTCCGATACCTTGCATATGCCGAAATCTGTAAGCTTGACCGTGAGATTTTCAGTTATAAGTATGTTTTCCGGTTTGATGTCCCTGTGAAGAATTCTGCACTGGTGGACATAATCCAGGGCATTGGCGATTTGTTTTATGATATTAAGTTTCTGTTCGAAGGAGAGTTCAGCCTTTTCTTTTATGTAGGCTGAGAGCGGCTTGCCGCTCACGAACTCCATTATGATGTATGGGGCCTTGGACTTATCGTCATGGTTGAATTCGAAGAGCTTCACGATGTTGGGATGATTTATCTGCTTGAGTATCTCCGACTCCTGCATGAATCTTTTCAGCCTCATCTCATTGTTTTCAGGATCCAGATCCTTCCTGAGGATCTTGACGGCGTAGGAATTTCCGTCTCTTTCCCCGAGCAGGACAGTGCCGGAGTTGCCGGTGCCCAGGGATTTGATTATCCTATAACCGTTGAAATCAGAATTTATCAGAGATTCCGGGGAATTGAAAATTTCATTCTTTTCCTCCAGGGCCTTGTTAATCACGGAAAGCAGAAGAGGGAAGTCGACCGGCTTGGTAAGATAATAGAATGCCCCGTCCTTAATGTAGTTTATCGCATCAGAGAATTTGGGTTCACCCGTCAGGAAAATAAATGGCACGTCCGGTATGATCTCCTGGCATTCCGCAAATAATTCCTTTCCAGAGATTTCCGGCATTACAATGTCGCAGATGATGACATCGAATGCCGATGCGTTCAACTTGTCGGCCGCCTCATGTGCGGAAGATGCCAGTTCCACATGGTATTTCACCGATAGCCCGTGCTGCAGAATCTTCCTTGTTATTTCGTCGTCGTCGACTGCGAGAATCCATGGCTTCCCGTCAATGGAATTCCGGACACCGGGAGTTTTATTTGTATTTTCAGGCATAATCTTTCCTGATAAGTATCGCCGTTTGCTAACCCGCTAGTTTCATTTTTCTTTCATGAAATATCCAGGCCAGGAGAATTTCAAGCAACTGTTTAATATATCCAGTTTTCCGGCAAGTTCAACCTTTTGTTCGTCTGGCATCACGGGACCGCGCAGTTCCAGGATTAGGAAAGGCTGAGCCAATTGTAGAAAATCGGGCACGGTTTTCCGCAGGAGGATGCCCCTTCGCCCGCGCATCCATTTTGGGCTTGGAGGATCATTCCTGACATGGGCATTTCCCGAGGTTTGCAATTGCTTCAGACTGTTTTTGAAAGTGAGGACAGTCTCATAAAAGACAAGTCATTTCCATACGTTGCTCATTATGAGCATGCTTTTCAGGATGCGGGTTGTGATGCTGCCGGCCGTGGCGTTCGAATTCGCCTCGTTGACATAGAAGTTGACTGCCTTCATGACTTCGGCCGCAGTGCCGAAACGCTTGTCTGGATTCTTGTCGAGCATCTTGGCCATGACGTCCTGCAGCCAGTTGGGGATCTGGGGATTCAGCTTCTTCGGGGCTTCAGGCTTCTTCTCCCTTATGGATTCAAGCAGCTGGTAGAAGCTGTCACCACGGAACGGTCTTATGCCGGTGAAAAGCTCGTAGCAGATCACTCCAAGGGAGAATAAGTCGGACCGCTGATCCTGGGTCTTTGCCGAATCAAAACTTTCCGGAGACATGTATGCCGGAGAACCCATGACGTCGCCTGTCATGGTTATCCCGGAATCAGAAACCTTGCATATGCCGAAATCGGAGAGCTTTACGGTGAGGTTGTCGGTTATGAGTACGTTTTCAGGTTTTATGTCCCTGTGCAGGACTCCGCACTGGTGGACATAGTCAAGGGCGTAGGCGATCTGGTTTATGATATATAGCCGCTGTTCGAAAGACAGCTCAATATTCTGTTTGATGTAGGCCGAAAGCGGTTTGCCGCTTATGAACTCCATTATGATGTATGGGGCGTTGGACTTGTCGTCATGGTTGAATTCGAAGAGCTTGACAATGTTGGGATGGTTTATCTGCTTGAGGATGTCGGACTCCTGCATGAACCTTTTGAGTCTGACCGCATAATTTTCAGGATCAAGATCCTTCCTGAGGATTTTTATTGCATAGAAGTTGCCATCCTTTTCGCCGAGCAGGACGGTGCCGGAGTTGCCGGCTCCCAGCGACTTCAATATCTTATAGCCCCTGAACTCGGATTTCTTGAACGTATCGGCTGGGTTGAAGGCGGCTTTCTGCTCTAAAAGGGCCTTTTCAATCAGTGAATGGAGGAGGGAGAAGTCTATGGGCTTGGTCAGGTAATAGAACGCCCCGTCCTTGACAAAGTTTATAGCATCCGTGAATTTCGGCTGGCCTGTAAGGACAATGAACGGTACTTCGGGGATGACTTTCCTGCATTCGACAAAAAATTCCTTTCCTGATATTTCAGGCATGTAGAGGTCGCAGATTATCACATTGAAGATCGACTGGTTGATCTTGTCGGCCGCCTCTTCCGCAGATGCGGCGGTTTCAACGTGGTATTTCTCAGAAAGTCCTGCCGCCAGTATCTTCCTTATGGGCTCCTCGTCGTCTACTACGAGGATCCTTGGAAGTTCCTTGGCGGTGAACTCCAGTGGCGGCACGCTGTCTGTCTCTCCGGGCATAGTTTCTTCCTAGTTTTTTTTCGGGGTGTTCAGCAATTCATGGACAACCTTCAGGAGTTCCCCCAGAGGATACGGCTTATAGATGAAGCGATATCCTTTCCTGTTTATGTCCTGCCATCTAGATTTCTCATCGGTATAACCGCTGGTCAGGAGGATTTTAAGTTCTGGGTTTATTATATTCAGGTTTCCGACAAGTTCAACTCCGTTCCCATCCGGCATCACCACATCGCATATGACTATCTTGAATTTCGAAGGGGCGGTGGAGAAAAGGGAGACCGCCTCCTTGTATCCGGAAGCCTCCCATACCTCATATCCATACTGCCTGAGTATGTTGCAGGCGATGTTCCTTACCGGGGCGTCATCCTCGACGACAAGGACGCATTCTCCTGAACCCCTCTGCCATACGTTGTCCATCTTGTTTCCAGCGCTGGGGTCAATATCGGATTCAACTGCCGGAAAGTAGAGCTTGAATTCAGTGCCTTTCCCCGGCTCGCTGTATACATGGATCCATCCCTGGTGCTGCTCAATTATCCCATGCACCACCGCCAGGCCCAGGCCCGTTCCCCTGCCAAGCCCCTTTGTCGTGAAGAAAGGTTCGAATATGTCTTTCATGACGTCCTTCGTCATTCCACCTCCGTTGTCAGAGACCGAAAGGCATACGAACCTGCCCTCCCTTACGTCATTTCCGGGCATGACGTCATTCTTCGAGAAAACCGCGTTTGAAGTCCTTAATGTAATCCTTCCACCCATGCCGCCGGACATTGCATCGCGGGAGTTTACGACAAGATTCATTATGACCTGCTGCATGTTGCCCGAATCCGCGAAGATATTGGAGAGATCCGGGGATGTGTTTATCTCCAGCCTGATATCTTCGCCGATGAGGCGCTTGAGTATCTTATGCTGGCTGCTGACGATCTCGTTCAGGTTGAGATTTTTCGGAGACAGTACCTGCTTCCTGCTGAAAGCGAGGAGCTGGTGCGTGATGTCCGTCGCATGTTTTGCCGACTGCCTGATTTCGGTCAACCATGGGAAGTCAGGGGAGTCCTTGCTGCTTTTCATGAGCATGAGCTCTGTGAAACCCTGGATGACCTGGAGGCAGTTGTTGAAATCATGCGCGACTCCGCCGGCGAGTCTTCCGATGCTTTCCATCCTCTGTACCTGCCTCAGCTGCTCCTCGAGGATCTTTCTTTCCTGATCCGCCTTGAAACGGTTGGTTATATCAATGTCTGAACCCCGGTATCCGGCCAGATTGCCTGAATTGTCGATAATAGGAACTCCGCTTGTTGAAAGCCATGCGATCTTCCCTGTTTTTGACAGCGCCGGATTCAGGAGGTCGTGGAAAGATTCCCTCTTCCTGAATAATTCAAATGCTGCGTCCTTGAAATCATCCCTGTTGGCCTCGGGGTGGAGGTCGTAGAAGTGCTTCTTGCCGATCAGCTCTTCCGGTTCGAACCCCAAAATGGGTTTTGAAAGACTGCTGACATAGGTGTAAAGACCATTTGCGTCGACCTCCCAGATTATCTCCCTTGCGGTTTCCGCAACCTGCTCGAAGCGACGTGTGCTCTGCAGCAGGGCGTCCTCAATCGTCCTTCGGCGTATTGCCGCGCCAAGTATGCTCGCCGCCGTGCGCAGGACATCAAGTTCCGGCAGGCTCCAGTCCCTTTCATTGCCGCAGGAATCGACCACCAGCATGCCCCAGAGTTTTTCACCCTCTAAAATAGGGAGTATCGCCATGGAGCTTATTCCTCTTTCCATGAGGTGCTTCTGCTCTTTTTCCGGGAAGTCTTTTACATGGCCGTAGACGATGTCCCCTTTTGAGAGGGTGTCGGCCCTTCTTTTGAAGTTTGTGCTTGCAGGATCAAGCCCCTGCAATATCGGATTGTCTATCTGGGGTTCTATCCCGGGGGAGCACCATTCGAAACATGCCTTGTAGAAGATCTTGTCGCCGCTTTTGAAATGCTTCATGATGTAGACCCGGTCGACATCGGAGGATTCTCCGAGTTTCTTGAGGGCCTTCATTATTGATTCAGCCAGATCGGTATCCGTAAGGAAGATCTCGGATGCGAAGGCGAGAGCCTGCATTATAAGGTTGCGCTTGCGTATTTCATGTTCGATTTCCTTGAGCTTCGTCATGTCGCGGATGACGCCGATGATCCTGTAGACTTCCCCTTCGGGATTCAGGAGAGGCAGGAGCTTTACCTCTAAGGCAACGTTCCCTTCAGGGGTTGCCATTATCTCCTCGTCAAATACCGGCCTGCCTGTTTCAATGACGCGCCTTATCCCCGACATGTGCTTTTCAGCGACGTCAGGGGGGAATACCTCATGCTGCTTCTTTCCTATAGGATTTTCTTTCATCCCCCTGCAGTCGCTTAGATAGATGATTCTTCCTTCTGTGTCGAGAAGCAGGATTATCAGTTCAGGAACAGCCGTGGCGAGCGTTTTCAATATCATGTCGCTATGGCTGGATTTGCCAATGAGATCCTTGAGGGCGTAGTGCGTTCCAGTTTCCGACGGCTCGATCTCCGCGCATATTTCACAGGTGATTCCAAGATCTGCAAGTTTTTTCTTCGCCAGGCCGGCGGTTCCGGAATCGCCTTCAAGGGCAAGGATTATGTTCTTTTTCTGAGGCATGGAACAGTGCTTTCAGATATTTGGGATGTACGATGTACTTGCGACACAATATGTTCTTAATGTAACATCCCTGAAGGCCAATTGCCAGTATTCAAGCAAATAAAGAAATCAAAAGACATGCCTTGCGGCATTGATCCGTCTTCGCTGAGAAGCTATACCCATTTTCGAGCGGTGTCTACTTAACCAGCAAGAGCTGCACCAGTAGTTTTGATGCTCTTGTCAGCCGGGAACCAATGCGTTGTACGATTGGCGAACTTCACCAGCGAAAGCATGACGGGCACTTCGACCAGTACGCCGACGATGGTGGCCAGCACGACCGGGGACGAAGCGCCGAAGAGCGAAATCGCCACAGCAACCGACAGTTCAAAGAAGTTGGACGCGCCGATCATGCCACCAGGTGCCGCAATGTCATGCGCCAGCTTCCATTTTCTCGCCCATAGATAGGCTATGAAGAATATCAGGTATGTCTGGATGATCAGCGGCACGGCGATCAGGACAATGTGCAGCGGATTGCCCAGGATCACGTCGCCTTGGAACGAGAAGATCAGCACCAGTGTCAACAGCAGTCCGCCGATAGTGACGTTGCTGAATTTTGGAATGAAGGTATTATTGAAGTAGTCCAAACCTTTGGACTTGATGACATGGACCCGGGTCAGCACGCCGCCTATCAGCGGAATGACCACAAACAGGCCAACGGAAAGGAACAGGGTATCCCACGGAACCTTGATGCCGCCGATGCCCAGCAATAGCGCGACAATTGGTACAAATGCAGGCAGGATGATCAGGTCGTTGGTGGCGACCTGCACCACGGTGTAGGCGGGGTTGCCACGTGTGAGGTGACTCCAGACAAAGACCATCGCGGTACAAGGCGCGGCGCCGAGCAGAACCGCCCCGGCCAGATAGTCCCTGGCCAGTTCCGACGGAATCAGGTTTTTGAAAACAACATAGAAGAAGAAAGAGGCAATGCCGAACATGGTGAACGGTTTGATCAGCCAGTTGACCGCCCAGGTGACATATAGGCCTTTCGGATTTCTGCCGACATTCTTGATGCTGGTGAAATCCACCTTCATCATCATCGGCCAGATCATCACCCAGATGAGCACAGCAATGGGGATTGAGACATTTGCGTATTCAAACCGTCCCAGAAACATGGGTATGTCCGGCAGAAACTTGCCGATAAGTACACCTGCAATCATGCACAGAACAACCCAAAGGGTCAAGAATTTGTCGAAAAAACCGATTTTCAGTGTTTCGTCTTGCTTCACTTTAAAAACCCTCCAGCTTTATAATTACTGTTGTCCCCGTAGCCATTCCGGCATATTTTCAGCGAACGCATGTCCATCACATAACGTTTCATTTTTATTCCCCTTTTTGATTGTTTCATTTATGGCCTCGTTCGGACAAATCGTCTTGCATTTCATACATCCCGAGCATTTATAGAAATCGATCCACATCTTCTGGTCAGGCGACTCCCTGAACGGGGCATGCATCGTGCATTTTGCTTCGACCTCGCACACCTTGCACGACTTGCACTTCTTTGAATCTATGATTGCTCTTTTCATAGGGAACCTTTTTAGCAAGCGTTAAACTGGTAACGTCTACCTCATAAGTAGGGCGGTTTTTAAACCGCCAACCATGTGTCGGGTTAAAACCCGACATACTTTTAAGGACAATCAGCTTCAAAAACACCCAGTTTAACGGTTGACTATTTTATCGCCGACACATAAAGGCTTGTCACATAGTCGCCCAGTTTCTTCCCCCTGGGGAGTTTCCTGGCTATTGCCTTGTACATCGGATCATTCCATTCCGACATGGAATCAATGTAGTCCGGCTTCAGGACGGACTTTATCTTCTTCAGCCCGGCCTTCTTCGCCATTCTCTCTGTTTCCTTGACGAGTACGGCGCCGGCGACGCAGCCGACAAGCGCATTCACGGATTCAAGCACGGATTTAGGCAGGGGCTTCAGCAATGCCAGATCCGAGACTGCCACTCTTCCGCCTTTTCGGAGTACCCGGCTCATCTCATTCCAGACCTGCTGCTTTTCCGGTGACAGGTTGATAACGCAGTTCGATATTATGACATCGACAGAATTGTCGGCGACTGGAAGATGCTCGATCTCGCCGAGACGGAATTCAACATTGGAGAGATGCGAGTTCTTTCTGAATATTTCAGCGTTCCTTCTGGCCTTGGACAGCATGTCCGGTGTCATGTCGACTCCGATCGATTTACCTTTCCTCCCGACTTTTTCCGCTGCTATGAATACATCGAATCCACCGCCACTGCCAAGGTCCAGCACAACCTCTCCCGGCTTGAGGGAGGCGACAGCCGTAGGATTTCCGCAGGACAAGCCCATGTTCGCGCCTTCCGGCAGATCCTTGAGCTCGTTTTTATCGTAGCCGATTACTTTTGCGAAGTTCGCAGGATTGAAATCCTTCTTTTTTCCGCTGGAACAGCAGCAGAGGTCTCCGCTTCTTGCGATCTTCGCATATGATTCGCGTACCTGCGTCCGCACGGCTTCCTTCTTGTCTCCACAACATTTGCTCATAAATTTTCTCTCCGATAAAATTTATTTATTGATCAAGTTATCAGGGATTTTGGCTACAAAATTCCTGATTTCGTCACGGACACGCCTGTAATGGCCCAAAGCTTCCTCTTCAGTCTTTGCGGATTTCGCAAGTTTAGGAGGATCGTCGAATCCGACATGCACCACCTTCGCCTTTCCAGGAAAGAAGGGGCAGTTCTCATTTGCATGCCCGCAGACCGTGACGACATAGTCGAACTTCACATCCTTCAACTCGTCAACATGCTTCGAGCGGTGACAGGAAATATCCACACCGGCCTCCGCCATGACTTTCACGGCATTCGGGTTGAGCCCATGCGTTTCAATCCCTGCGGAATACGCATCTATGATGTCGCCTTTCAGATGTCTGCACCAGCCTTCGGCCATCTGGCTGCGGCAGGAGTTCCCGGTGCACAGGAACAGTATTTTCAGCTTTTTTATCATGTGCATTCCTCCATTATTTGCAACAACCTGAGGACTTGGAACTGAAGCAGCAAGGTGTCATAACTATTTTTTCGACTTTTACATCACCGAGATATTTCCTCGCTAGCTTCTTGATTTCCCTGTCGGGCGCATTTTTGACCATTTCCGCAGTTGCCACAGCTTTTGCGATGTCTTCATTTGAAACGCCTAGTTTTCGGGCCTGGGTGAAATGGTATTTGAAACACGGCTCGCAGTTGGATGCGATTGATGCGCCTATTGCGACAAGCTCTATAACGTCAGATGTGGCAACACATGACTTCGCAGTTTTATTTTTCATTATCAGCCCTCCCTTTGGTTTTACAGCAGGCCCTGCCGTTTTGTTTCCTGCAAACTTCTATCAGTTCCATTTTTAGGATTCTTTTCAGGTTTAGCAAATCCCTCCTGGTTGTTTCACTGTTTTCAAGCGAAGAATTAACCCAGTCCAAGCATTTCCGGATTTCAGGGGCCGCCCTGTCAGGAAGCCTGTAATGCATCCAAAGGCCTTCCTTGCGGGATTCCACCAGCCTGGCGTTCTTCAGTATGGACATGTGTTTTGAGACCGTGGAAGGTGCGAGGCCGAGCAGTTCAATGATCTGGCAGACGCAGAGCTCCCTTCCCCTTAAGGCCATGAGTGCCCTTACCCTGTTCTGATCGGAGAGCGCCTTTGTGATGTTCATGAAACCATGCATTTGTATTACTCCTATAATTCGCCATTTAACGAAATACTATACGAGGCGAAAAGATGAAGTCAAGTAGAGGTTCCCTTGTGTTTGAATCTCACCGCATGCCAGACTATCTTAATGCGAATGATTTTTGATGGAAGGACGACATGCTTCAGAAGTATATCCGCGACGCCTTGATTCTGTGGACGACCATCGACCCTATCGGGACGATGGCCCTGTTTGTCGTGGTTACCGCCAGGATGACCCCGCAGGCCCGCAGGAAAACCGCATTGAAGGCCACTCTCTATTCAGGCGCCATACTCTTGTCCGCAGTCGTGATCGGACAGGTTCTACTCACGGCGATGGAGATACACCTGATATCGCTGCAGGTGGCCGGAGGAATCATACTTTTCATATTCGGGCTGAAAATGATATTTGGCGACATGGACGAACATAAGGACTGCGCCAAGGAGTCCGGACACGACGTTGCTGTCTTTCCCCTGGCTGTTCCGACTATTGCGACCCCTGGCGCTATCATGGCGGTTATACTTCTCACCGACAACAATGTCTATTCAGTTCCAGTCCAGTGCGGAACCGCTTTGATCCTGGTTGCAATGCTGATTATAACATATCTGCTCATGCTGGCATCCGGATTCGTCATTAAAATAATAGGCCATAATGGAGCCGCCATCCTGGTAAAGGTCATGGGGATGATTCTTGCAGCCCTGTCAATTGAACTCGTCATGAAGGCCTTGAAGATTGCACAGTGGATCAGTTCAAAGGCGGAATAAAATCCGGAGCCATCCTGGAACTTCCAGCTCGCCCGCATTCCCGCGCATTATTTCCGCGTTCCTGCGAAGCCCAGGCATGCCGGATTCGTCATGCACTGGCGAAATGCTCGCATCCGGTTGAAGCATATAGCTTGATTCTCAGATAATTTTATGTATTCCGTTTAAATGTAAATAATGTGGCCTATTATATGGTTTGTTATTTTAAAAAGGGACGGCATTGGCGAACATCGACAATCAAATATGAATGATCAGATAATAAAAGAATCTTCCCGGCGAAGAACATTTGCGATTATTTCGCACCCTGATGCCGGAAAGACAACACTGACCGAAAAACTCCTGCTATATGGTGGCGCGTTGGAGCTTGCAGGCTCTGTAAGTGCGAAAAAGAAGCAACGGGAAACCACTTCGGACTGGATGGAACTTGAAAAGAAACGCGGCATTTCAATTTCCTCGACGGTACTGCAATTTGATTATGGCGATTACAGATTGAATTTGCTTGACACCCCGGGGCATAAGGATTTCTCGGAAGATACATATCGCGTACTGATGGCGGTAGATGCTGTTGTCATGGTGATCGATGCCGTAAAGGGCATTGAAAGCCAAACCCGCAAGCTCTTTGAAATCTGCCGGAAACGCGGTATTCCGATATTCACTTTCATGAACAAGCTCGATCGGCCTTCCAAATCCCCGCTGGAACTTATAGACCAATTGGAAAAAGTGCTTGATCTGCATGCTTATCCTATCAACTGGCCATTAGGCAATGGTTCTGATTTTAAAGGTATTTATGACAGGTCGAAGAAGGAAGTTCATCTTTTCGAGCGAGTTCCAGGAGGTGCGTACCGGTCTCCTGTTTTTGTAAGTGATCTTTCCGATCCCCTTGTCAGGGATCTTCTAATGGAACAGACATATCGTGAAGTTACTGAAGAATTGGAAATGCTCGACGGCGCTCATGATGGATTTGATCTGACGGCAGTATCCCAGGGTAAAACCACTCCAGTATTTTTTGGAAGCGCCGCCAACAATTTCGGAGTTGAATTCCTGTTAAAACATTTCTTGGAATATTCTGCAGGTCCAAGTCCCAGAAAAACAAAAAAAGGCGTTGTCCCTCTGGCGCACCCCCACTTTTCCTCATTTGTCTTCAAAGTACAGACGAACATGAACCCCCTGCACCGGGATCGCGTGGTATTCGCCAGGGTCTGCTCCGGCAGGTTTTCCCGCGATTTAAAGGTTTATCACGCCAGGTCCGGACGCAACATCAGTTTATCCGATTCGTTTAATCTGTTCGGACGCGACCGTGAAGTTACGAGCGAGGCATATCCCGGTGATATTGTCGGCTTTGTTACAAAATTGGATTTTCGCATAGGTGATACGCTCAGCACGGAACCGGGACTTCTTTTTGAGGAAATCCCCCGGTTTGCTCCTGAATGTTTTGGCTTTTTAAAAAACACTTCCTTTTCAAGTCAAAAACCCTTTAGGAAAGGCCTGGAGCATCTTCTTGCCGAGGATATCGTACAGACTTTCTACCTGCATGATTCGCCGCAGTCGCCACCTCTTCTAGGTGCAGTCGGACCTTTGCAGTTTGAAGTCCTGCAGTATCGCCTTAAAGATGAATACAAGGCCGAGTCCAGATTGGAGATGATGTCCTGGAAAGTTTTAAGATGGGTGGAATCTTCACTTAAAAGCGGGGACTTGCAAGAACTCCTGCCGAGTGGAATAGCCTTGGCGCTCGACGATCAGAAACGAAGGGTTATGCTTTTTGACTCTGAATGGTCTTTAAAATCCTTTTCAGAAAGGAACCCTTCGATAATATTTTTAGATTCGCCTGAAATTAAATGAGATGCCAGGCAATGCGAAAATGCAGCAAGAAAACTAAAATGCAGAATGATGCGAATTCAGTGCCGACATGTAGGTTATGCCGGGGCAGATCGGAGCTGTTTTTTGAAATGCCGGATAAAAAGTATTATCGATGCGGGGGATGTTCGGCAATATTCCTGGATCCCCGCCGGCATCTCTCAAAAGAAGATGAAAAAAGAAGGTATGAGGAACATAATAATAATGTTGAAGACCCAGGATATCAGAAGTTTGTCGAACCCCTTGTATTGAAAATTCAAGAAAATTTTGGCAAAGAACATCAAGGGCTGGACTTTGGTGCGGGACCAGGGCCTGTAGTTGCCAAGCTTCTCCGGGGAAAAGGATATTCCATTGAATTGTATGATCCCTTTTTCTGGAACGAGCCCCAACTCCTTGAGAAGAAGTACGATTTTATTGTTTGCTGCGAAGTTATAGAGCATTTTTATTTTCCAGAAAAAGAATTCAGGTTGTTAAGGTCTCTTTTGAAATCCGGCGGCATGTTATTCTGCCAAACAGATTTGTATTCGGAAAAAACAGATTTCAAGAGCTGGTATTATAGAAATGACTCGACACACGTGTTTTTTTATCATCAGAATACTCTGGCGTGGATCAAGACATTGTTTGACTTTGAATTTATGGAAAACGACGGGAGATTGGTGGAATTTTCAGTTTGACCGTCCTGCTTATAACGGTGAAAATATTTTCATCCGACGTTTGTCATTGATATTGAAATGTCCGATGGAAGTGCGAGGCCTGCCGCGACCTGCATGGACTTGAACAAGGCGACAGGGACAACGCAGCCTGCGCAGCATCCCTTGAGAACTTCGCGTGTCCTGGACAGGATTATGCTTTCACCTGCAGGACTGATTTCCTGGAACGCGTCAATCGGCCCGGCTTCCTTGATGGCTTTGGCGAGAGCCTGGATTTTCTCGCAGGGGGAGTCTACCACGAAATCCACCAGCTGCCCATCCTCGCAGTTGGCTGTTGCCTTAGTTATAAAACCACATACCCCCGCATTGACAGTAACTTGAACGTTCATATATACATCTCCTTCTTTATTTTAACTGGCTTATCCTCAATTTGCCATCTTCCATTTCCATGGCATGGTCAAAAACATCCAACGCACGGTGATCGTGGGTAACGACAATTACGCCTGTGTTCTGTTCATGCGCGACATTCCGGAAGAGTTCCATGACCTGGCGACCGCGAACGCTGTCCAGTGCGGCAGTTGGTTCATCGGCGAGAATTAAAGATGGGCGGTTGGCCAACGCGCGGGCTACCGCCACGCGCTGCTGCTGTCCACCGGATAGTTTTGCAGGCAGATGGTCTGCGCGATCCATTATTCCAAGGTATTCCAACAGTTCCATTGTCCGTAAACGGGCTTCGCGTGGAGATGCATCGTTGATCTCCATGGCCAACTGCACATTTTCAGCAGCCGTGAGAAATGGGATCAGGTTGGCTTTCTGGAAAACGAAACCTAGGTGCTTGCGACGGAAAGTACGGGCATTCACTCTTAAATCGCCATCAAACACAACAGTATTCCCTATGACAATCCTCCCGGCATCCGGCGGTCTGATCAGACCTAGAATAGTCAGTAGAGTGGACTTGCCGGCCCCGCTGGGGCCAAGAAGGGCGACAATTTCACCCCGTGCGACGTTCAGAGACACATCGCTGACCGCCACTACTTCAGTGTTGCCGCTTCCATAAACCTTTGTTACCCCTGAAGCTTCCACTATCAGCTGTGACATGTCTTTCATGACAGCACCTCCCCTGGATCCACGCGAAGCGCTTTTACAATACCTAAAAGGCTGGCCAGTATGGAAATTACCAGCACTATCACAGCCAGCTGCATCAAGTCCCCCTGTACGATGACAACTCGCCGCGGGAAAAGCGGAAACAGCCAATTTCCGATCAGGTTGGCAATAAAAAATCCCAATATCCCCAGAAGCAACGCCTGCTGCATGATTAATGCGAGAATCACGGAGTTCCTTGCACCCATCAGTTTCAACATGGCTATGTCGTGCAGCTTATCCAATGTCAGCGTGTACAGGATGAGAGCCATTATGACAGCAGACACTATGATCAGCAGGACACGGAAAAGACCGAGCTGGCGACGTGCCTTGTCCACCATTCCTCTCAGAAGCAGTTCGCTCTGGCCGGCATGGGTGTAGACGGAGACATCAGGCCATGATGCAATTTTTGCCGCAACGGATGAAGGATTGCATCCGGGTTTCACGTGCACTATGACTGCACTTACCATCGATGTGCCAAGGGCGGGGATCCCGGAAGATTTGCCACCGGCAATATCAGACAGCTGGGGCTGGACATTTCCCAGATCAAGTGATTGCAGGCGGTTGACCCGCGCCTCCCGTTCGTTGCGGATCGCCTCGCTTGAGAGGTCAAATTGGACCTCCTGCGCATCCGTAAGGGTCAGGAAAGCCATTGAATCCCCAGATGTTGAACTCATCTTATAGGTAAGTCCTACTACAGTGTAGATGTTCTTGCCAAGCGGTATCCGATCTCCCACGTTCAAACCTGAAGATTTGTCGGCAACCATTTCGTAATGGGCCTGTCCGATAGTACGTCCTGAAAATATTGGCAGCCATTGTCCGCGGTCCGCCGGCCACGACAGTCCTTGTATTGTCAGTCTTAGAGGCCTGCCCCGATATTCACGCTGGATTGTATGCGAGATAAAGCTGCTTGCACTCTCAACACCGGGGACCGCGAGGACTCGGTCTTCAACACTTCTAGGAATACGGGAAATCTCTGCGAAGGGACCGCGGGTGTCTTTCTGAACCACCCATAGATCCGCGCCTATGCGATCAAGCAGAAGCGTCGCCTCCTCAACGAGGCCGCGGTAGATGCCTCCCATTCCAATAACAAGCATCAGCAATAGGCTGATGCCAAACGTGGTCAGCACAAAACGGCCTAGATTATGCCTGATGTCTTTGATTGCCAGATTCATAGTTTGTCGTGCTTGACAGTCCGTCCTTCGGCGGGCAGATCAGATCCTGGCAAAGCACCAATTACAATCTGCCCTTCAGACAGGCCATCGGTTATCTCCGCATTTTCACGTCCTTTGAGGCCTAAGGATACTTTCAGCCAGCGGGCTTTTCCAGCATCATCGATCATGACATGTGACTGTCCATCCCTCCAGGCTATGAACTTCTGAGGAATCAGGATCACACCGCTTTTCCTGGCGGCTTCAATATATACTTCAGCCCGCTGTCCGACCGCCCATATTTTCGGGAGCTGGTCCACTCCGACATCAACAAGGAACTCCCGTGTCTCGCTGTCTGTCCTGGGGGCAATACGCATAACACGGCCTTTCAGAGGGGTTTCCGGGCTTGATCGGAAAACTATCCGCGCAGGCTGTTCCAGCGCCAGCAGACCCATCGCTGTTTCATCCACCCAGGCTGAAATCCACAGTTGCTCCGTCGAGATAATGTCAAGAATCGAGGAGCCGGGAACAACGACATCTCCGGGTTCGCGATTGCGACGGACGACAAGCCCGTCAAAGGAAGCATACAGTTTTGTGTCCGCCAGACGCTCCTGGTAATAACGAAGGCTGGCCTCCGCCTTGGACTCAAGCAACTCGGAATGCGCCTTGGCCAGATTGGCCCGGTTGAGGTTGGATTCAGCAACATCCTTGCTCTCCAGCGCCTTATCCATTTCGGACTGCGACAAAGCCTGGCTTTTCCGCAGGCTTGACACCCTTTCAAAGCTGGAACGGGCTTGGACAACCGTCGCCTGAGTCCGTGTAATCTCCGCTTCAGCCAGAGCTATGCTCGCTTTGGCCGCGGCAAGTTCGGCTTTTGCCATTTCAACCTGCTGGAGAAAATCACCATCATCTAAATTGGCAAGCAACTGCCCCTTGGTAACCCGGTCATTCTGATCCACCAGCACTTTGACAAGCAGTCCGGAAATTACGGGGCTGATGGAAGAGCGCACCCTTGCTTCAAGCGTTCCCGTCCCCATTACTTCATTGACAACCATTCCCCTGGTAATCTTATATGCCTGCACCTTGACAGGCGAAAAACGGAACCAGTAAAAAACAGAACCGGCAATAATTAAAAAGATGAAAAGCTTTATCCCGAATATTGCTCTTTTCCTTGTAACTGGCGAAACCATGTTATTTACTCCCTACATAGTTAATCAACAATAATTTCCATACCCAAAATTTCATCCCCTCAGGTTTATCCCGTATATATGGATAAGACAGTAGTATACTCCCGCAAGTATGAATATGGTGCCTGCAATGCGCCTAACCCAGATCTCGACATGTGTCAGCTTGTCGAACGCCTTTCCCAGCATTTCCCCTCCGAAGGCGATGATGAACGCAAATACGATCACGGGAATGGCGGTTCCTGCCCCGTAGACCAGGGGAAGGATGATCTGCGAGGAGTTCTTGACGGACAGCGGAATCAAGGCCCCGAAGAAGAGTCCTGCGGATACTGGACAGAACGAAAGCGCGAAAATCACTCCGAGCGGGAACGCGAAATGGATTCCTCCCTTCTCCGCCTTCTCCTGGATCTTGTCAGTGGCGAAGCTCAAAGATTTTCCTGTGCCTATCATGCCGAGCAGTATCATGCCGAGCAGAATCAGAACAGGGCCCAGGATCTCATTAAGATATTTCTGGAGAAAGCGTGAGACTTCACCGGTTGCCATCAATCCAGCGGTTATGCCTGCGCCTAAGACAATATAGACAAAGGCCCGTCCTGCTGTATAGAGCAAGCCAGACAAAAGCACGCCTCTGCGGTTTCCGATCTGCCGGCTTATGAAGGATATTGCTGCAATATTGGTGGCCAGCGGGCACGGGCTTATTGCCGTCAGTATTCCAAGCCACAGCGCCGAAGTAATGGCGAGCCAGGTCATTGGATTCCCCCCGAAGCCATAAGTTTCCGGAAAGCCTTTTCGAGATATGCATTGAATGCAGGGGGTTCTCCCAGAAGTGTCCACACTTCGTCCAACCTTTCATAATCCACCACCTTGTCCCCGTCCATCAGGACAGCGACTACTCCGCTGGTGGCCACATCGAATTCCTTGGCGAAAGCTTCGTTCTCCTGGAAGTTGACGACCTGCCATTCAATACGGCCATCCGCAAGCTCGTTTTTAAACCTGGATTCCAGAAGCTCACGGGTCTTTTTTTCAATGCTGTTGCATGTCTCGCATCGGACAGCTGCGTGAGTATAATAGACACGGAGATATTTCCCGGATTTCGTATTGCTGTCAGTATTGCCTGACTGGACGCTCCTGTTTTTGCCTATGGCGTAGCCGATCGAGACCAGCACAAACGCCAGTAGCAGGTTCTTAATTATAGGTTTCCATTTGTCCATTTGTCAACTCCATATTGTAACGAGGTCTGTAATCCGTGAATTTGAGCGTATAGGAAACTGTATTTTCGGATCGCTGGCAACCTGCCGGCATCTTTATTCTTCTTCCTGCACTTCACTAAATATCATGCCACCAAGTTGGTGGCGTTCCATACCGACCACCTCTCTTATCGGACCGCCAGCACTCCCGACGCACTTACACCCCGTCGGATGACTGGGGTCGTGGCCGGGATCTACGACCTTCTGGCAGTCTTCATCCCTTTCCTTCCCCACCGATGCCGGCAGGGGTGCCGGCGTTCCATACCGACCACCGACTACGGCTTCTCCGCCTTTGGCTTGAAATCATACTTCAGTTCCTTCCACTTCGCAAGTATTTCCTCTTTTGAGAAGAAACCGACATGGCGCCAGAGCTCCTTGCCATTCGCGTCGAGGAACACCTGTGTCGGGATGGATTCGATCTTGTATTCCTCGGCCTTCTTGGCGTTCTCCTTCTGCCAGACATCTATGAATTCTACGTCAAAGATTCCAGCATATTCCTTCTTGAGCTCCTCCAAGATCGGCGCCATTTTCTTACAGGGTATGCATTGTGTCGCGCCGAGGTCTATAAGTTTGGGAAGAGGCGTCGGCCCCTTCTTCTCTTCGGCAATCATTCCAAAAGCAAGAAACATCAGTATGAGACATGATAATAGCTTGTTCATTGGTTCCTTCCTTATTTGCTGAGTACATCCGCGCATTTGGCCGCTACGATGGAAATGTTTTCTTCCGTGACAGGTGTTTTGCCTTTTTCCAATCCGAGATCCGCAAGCTGGACATGTGCGAAGTCAGCAAAACCCGCCTGTTCGAGGCAGTTCTTGACGCAGTTGAGAGGGCATCCGTCTATCGCCAGGATTTTTTCCGCGCTCTTGGTTGTCTCCATGATCCCACCTACTCTGCCGCCTATTCCTACGGTGCAGAACATCCTGCTTTTGCCTTCCCTTGTAAGTTTCCTTGCCGCCTGATCCGCGACTGCTCCCACGTCCGCCGCTCCCGAGCAGGCGAATATAAGTCTAGGGGCTGTTCCGCACGCACATGTGTTTTTCTCGTTCATTTTTCCAATCTCCTTTTTTTTTCTCGCAGCGACGCAGAGGCCGCAACGAATTTTAAGACAAGAGTTTCTTTATATCATCCGAACTCAGGACTTTTCCGCAGCTCTTCACCTGCCCGTCGATTGCAATTGCCGGAGTCATCATGACGCCCATCTTGACAATGTCCTGGATCTTGTCGACTTTTGAGATTTCCGCCTGAATTCCGAGTTCCTTGACGGCCTTTTCGGCATTCTCCATAAGCATCTTGCATTTCGGGCATCCTGTTCCCAGGATTTGAATCTTTTTCATAGAGCACCTTTCTCGCAACGACGCAAGGGCCGCTACGAATTAAACAATTATTATTCTAATCCATTAACAATCCTGACAATACCTTTCTCGCAACGACGCAAAGTCGCTACGAATGAAAATCTTATCCTTCAAGGCCGTTCACAATTCGAACAAGGCCATTTTTGAGCAGAGACTCGTTGAAATTGATCAGCAGTCCTAATTTCATTCCTGATACACGCAGATAGGTTAGCAGTTGCTTTTTGTGGACAGGATGAAGATCCTCAACAGACTTAAGCTCAATTATCACTTTTTCTTCTACAATAATATCTGCTTTGAAACCCTCATCGAAAATCAAATCGTCATATGACAATTTAATTGGGACTTGCCGTTGAACTTTCAATCCTTTTTTATTCAATTCATAACTTAAAATGCTTTCGTAAACAGATTCAAAAAGCCCAGGGCCAAGACGGCGATGGACTTCAAAAGCCGCATCAAGAATCAACTTCGCTATCTCATTTTCATTCATATATAATCCTTTGCGTTCGTTGCGTCGTTGCGAGAAACTACATCACTATCCCATATATAAGCCCGGTTATCGTCGACATGATCACGACCAGTCCGACATAGACTGCAGTCTTCTTCGGCCCGATTATCGAGTTGATCACGAGCATGCTCGGCAGTGACAATGCCGGTCCGGCAAGAAGAAGGGCCAGGGCTGGTCCCTGTCCCATGCCGCTGTCAATCAAACCCCGGAGGATTGGTACTTCGGTAAGCGTTGCGAAATACATGAAGGCTCCCACCAATGAAGAAAAGAAATTAGTCCACACAGGCCAAACGAATGTAAGCCAGTCCGGAGACAATCCTGAAGTCCCCGATACCCACTGGTAGAAGACATCCGGGGATTTTCCGACAAGCGCCTGAATCCATTTACCCGGGACTATTCCAGCATCAGGAGTCTCAGGGCTTCCGAGGAAGAATCCCGCCGCCAGTACACCGCCAAGAAGCAGGGGCGTTATCTGTTTCGCGAATCCCCAGGTCTGTTCGCGCCAGTTCTTCATTTCCTCGCTGCTTCCGAAAGTTATCATGACAAGGCAGGCTGCCCCTGCGGCAAAAGCCATTACTGGATTTTCCGGAAAAACCAAGGAGACGGCAGCCACAATGGCAACTGACGCGATGACATACGAGGCCTTGACTTTGAAGAATTTCCAGAGCATTGCGGCAAAAACAATACCTGAGAGGGAGGTCAGCGTCCATTTGAATTTAAAGACAGTGAACCATATGCCTGAGCTGTCCAGAGGCTTTCCCCAGTTCGCAAATACGAGGATTGCGGACATCGCAAGAAAATAGGATGCTGTCTGCCAGAGTGGTCTGGCGTTCTTTTCCTCATCGCCCATATATATGTTGTCAACCTGTGCATCCTCTGTGCGTTTCCGTTCCTCCTTCAGGAATAACAGGTGCATGATCGCGCCAATCACGATGCTGAACACAATTGCGCCGAGTGCGCGCCAGAGCCCGAGTTCAAATCCGAGGATCCGGGCGGTGAGCACAATCGCAAGTACATTTATGGCGGGACCGGAATACAGGAAGGCGATTGCGGGTCCGAGTCCGGCGCCACGCAGGTATATTCCGCCGAAGAGCGGCAGTACGGTACATGAACACACGGCTAGAATTGTTCCGGATACGGATGCAACTCCATATGAAAGCGCCTTGTTCGCCTTCGGCCCGAAATATTTCATTACGGCATTCTGGCTTATGAAGACTCCGATAGCTCCTGCGATGAAGAAGGCGGGGACGAGGCAGAGGATGACATGTTCGCGTGCATACCACTTGACAAGCTTGAGCGACTCGAGGACGGCGCCGTCAAACCTCCCCGAACCGACGGGCAGGAAATAGAATATGGCAAATGCGGCGACGAGATACAGGAATATTTTCAGCTCCTTGTTCATATTTTAAGAGTTTTCCTCTTCCTGTTGAAATCGTCCTTGGCAACATTCATGACACATCCGAACACCTGCAGGATGCAAGGCGTGGCAAGATGATGGATTACTCTGACACCTTCCTTCTTTTCGGTTATGATCCCGGATTTTTTAAGCTGGGACATGTGGCGTGACAGGGTGGACTGGTCAAGTTTGAACATCGGGAGAAGCTCGCAGACGCATTTGTCGCCCCTGCTAAGTTCGTCGATAATCATCAGCCTGACGGGATGGGCCATCGCCTTTATGATACCGACTTTTATTTCAGCTTCATCATAGTTCATTGTGTGCACCTTAGGAGTTATGTTTACGCATAATATATGCAGATATGTGCATATATGCAAGTAAATATGTCCATTATTTAATATATTTGTTTAAATTTGCCGGGGTAGAAAATGCACTGCTGGACTATTGCCGTATGGGCGTTATTATTAGGATATGATCAAAAGCAGGAAAATAAAAGTTGCCATCCTTGGGATCTCCGTGCTGGTTGCAGCAGCTGTCGTTTTCGGGATTGCATGGAACAACGGATTGAGGGACAGGCTGGTTCCGAAGAGATTTGGAGTCGTGGAATCCGGTAGGATATGCAGGAGCGGAAAGATCCATCCGGCGATCATTGAAGAAACCTTGAAGCAGTATGGGATAAAGACGATCATCAACCTCACAGGGCCCGAGGGACTCCAGAAGGCTGAAGATGAGGCCGCTAAAAAGCTTGGCATAGAGATCTTCAACTATAAATTCCTCGAGGGAGGGCTTTCGCCCGCGCCGGACTACGCGGCCGTCATCAAGACAATCTCGGATTCGCGCAATGCCGGCAGGCCGGTGCTGGTACACTGCAACGCCGGGGAGAACAGGACTGGAGGCGTCATCGCCGTCTACAGGATCCTTGTCGAAGGGAAGCCGCCTGACGAGGCCTATGCGGAACTGCTGCGCTACGGATGGAAAAAGGACAACGCTATGATTTCACATCTGAACGGGAACATGAAATCCGTTTCGGAAATGCTTGTCGATGCAAAAGTGATTGACAGGATGCCCGCTCCCATTCCCCAGCTTCCGGTGAAATAATTCCAGTAATAATAAAAGAACAGCCCTTGCGGGCTTAACTACGAACAAATTCCAGAAGGATTTCAATTCGTTTGTAGTCAATGCCGCAAGGCATGTTCTTGGATTATTTTATGTTTCCTTTAGTGTCCTGTCAGGATGGAAATCCAGCTTTGAAATGATAGATTGCCTTGATAGCACATTCCAATTGGAACAGATTGGCTGAACATGAAGATTCTCATAGCTGAAGACGATGCAGTTTCGAAGAGGATGATTGAGTCGACCCTTGCCAGATGGGGTTTCGAGGTCATTTCCACCACGGATGGGATGCAGGCGTGGGAAATCATATCCTCGGCTTCGCCGCCGGAGATAGTCATCCTCGACTGGGTCATGCCCGGCATGGAAGGGGTTGAAATATGCCGGAGGATCAGGAAGCTGGAGGTAGGCAGCGAACGGTATACCTTCATAATCCTCCTGACGGCCAAGTCCGAATTGAAGGACATTGTCGCGGGAATGGAGTCTGGCGCCGACGACTACGTTTCGAAGCCTTTCGATCCCCAGGAACTCGGACTCCGCATCCGTGCGGGAAAACGCATAATCGAGCTTCATAACCAGCTCCGCAGGGCCAAGGAGGAACTTCTTGTCCTTTCCAGGACGGACAGCCTCACTGGCATGCTCAACAGAAGGGCCTTCTATGAAGTCCTGGAGAAAGAGATCGTCCGTTCATGCAGGCAGAAGATACCATTGAGCATGATTATGCTGGATATCGACCATTTCAAGAAGATAAACGACACCTACGGTCATCAGGAAGGTGATGCCGTCCTCAGGGAACTTTCAAGCCGCATAGGTTCAGCCATCAGGCATTACGATGTCATGTCAAGGTATGGCGGCGAGGAATTCATTGCCCTGCTGCCAGGGGTCGACGTGGATGCCGCTGCGAATACGGCCGAACGTTTCAGGGAGCTCATCGGGAAGACACCGTTCGAATCGGGGAAGAAGAGAATCAATGTCACCATCAGTCTTGGCGTAGCACAGCTCGTAAAAGATGAGAAGTCCGATGTTCTGATAGGCAGGGCGGATGAGGCTCTCTACAAGGCCAAGCAGAATGGCAGGAACGGGGTGGAGATTTGCAGTTCGTAGGATATATTGAATACAATAGCAGTTCTAGAGTTCTGGAGTTCTGGAGTGCTAGAAATCGGAAGTTCTAGAGTTCGGGAGTTTTTAATAAGGGTGGATTTCTATGGAGCAGGAACAGAACATCAGGGATTTGCCGACACAGTACGAGGATCGCACTCAGGATCTTATCCCGAGGATCCTCGTTTTAGGCGAGGAGAAATTCCTTTCCGAATACCTGAAAAAAGAACTCACGCCGAAGGGATATGTCATCGATCAGGTTTATGAGAACGGCGAGGCCGAACTCAAGCTCCAGCAGTTCTTCTACAGGCTCATCTTCTGCAACCTCCTGATCGATGGCAGGCCATGCCTGGACTTCATAAAACTATGCAAGGACTGCTGCCCTTTCACGAGGGTGATTGTAATTGCCGACAGGGATGACATCAACGCATCCGTCACGGCCATGAAAAGCGGAGCCTTCGACGTGCTCAGCAAGCCGATCGCCCTTGGAAAGATAAGCGGATTCATCGCAGATGCGATAATCAATGACAAGGACAACGTAAAGGCCATTTCGGTCGAGCCTCCACCGGGATACAAGATCATCCGGCAGCTTTCCTCCGGCAGCTTCTGCGCAGTCATGCTCGCCGAGAAGGACAAGAAATTCTACGCGATCAAGATTCTTTCCCGGAACCTTTATTCGATGGAGAAGCTCAAGCGTTTCTTCCGTGAGGCTGGAATCCTGGCAAACATGAAGTCGCCGAATATCGTCTCAATATGTGAATACGGATTTGCAGAAAAGAGCGACATACCTTATATCGTCATGGAATATCTCCAGGGCAAGCTGCTGTCGGAGCTGATAGTCGACAACACCCCGCTGCCGCTCGACAAGGCCGTCAGGATCTTAAAGCAGCTTGCCGAGGCGCTTGTGGCGCTCCACGGCCATGAGATCCTCCACCGCGACATCAAGCCCCACAACGTCATAATCGACAACGAATTCAACGCCAAACTCACCGACTTTGGGGCCGCGCACGTCCTGGAATCAAATCTGACTATGACCAATACCATGCTGGGGTCTCCATCATACATGGCTCCTGAGAGCTTCGACAACGTCAAGGAGGCGGACGCAAGGACTGACATATTCTCCCTGGGCACAGTTGCTTATGAAATGTTTACAGGGCGCCTCCCTTTCAAGGGCAAGTCGATTGCCAGCGTGAGCGAGGCCATAAAACGCAAACGCCCTCTTCAGCCGCACCGCCTGAACAATAAGATACCTTATCCCATACAGGACATCCTTGCGAAAATGATGAGGAAGAATCCCGAGAAGAGGTATCAGAAGGCTTCGGAACTGTTGAGGGATATTGAGGTTTACGACAAGAACAAGTATTTCATCAATAGAGGTGCGGATTTCAAGAATTTCATCGTCAATATTCTGCATCTGTCCAAGGACTGGTCGTGACTGGTCGCACCCCAATATCAAAATTCGAATGTCGAAATCCGAAACAATGGGACATAAAATTCAAATGTTTGAAATTTTAAAACTTAGGAATTCGAATTTATTTCGTATTTCGTGCTTCGAGTTTCGAGTTTTGCAAACTCATAGGTCTGACTCATGGGCGATTTCATAATAGAAGGCGGATATCCCATCTCGGGTGAGCTGTCGCTCTCGGGAAGCAAGAACGCGATACTCCCCATGATCGCCGCATCGCTTCTCACGGAAGATGAGATAATCCTCCACAATGTCCCGGACATCATCGATGTCGCGGCCATGCTGAAGATCGCAGAATCCCTAGGAGTGAAATGGGAGCGTTCGGGGACATCGTTGAAACTTCGGGCGCAGGCCATCAGTTCCGGAAATGTACCGCAGGCGCTGTGCAACCAGGTCAGGACATCGCTCCTGTTCGCAGGACCGCTGCTTTACAGGTGCAAGGAAGTCTCATTCTGGCCTCCGGGCGGAGACGACATCGGCAGAAGAAGGATAGACGCACATCTCTACGGGCTGAAGTGTCTTGGCGCCAAGCTGGTCTCAGGCGAGCCTCCATTCGCGCTTTCCGCATCCCAGCTCAAGGGAAGGGATCTCTTCTTCGACGAAGCGAGCGTTACGGCGACTGAACACATCATGATGACGGCGGTGGCGGCCAAAGGCAGGACCGTGATCAGGAATGCCGCATCGGAACCGCATGTGCAGGATCTCGCCGAACTCCTAATGAAGATGGGCGCGAAGATTTCAGGCACTGATTCCAATACCATAAAAATAGAAGGAGTCGAGAAGCTCCATGGAGCCGAACACACGGTCATAGGCGATCATGTCGAGGCCGGCAGTTTCCTTGCGATGTCCGCGGCCACCGGCGGCGATCTGACCATCCACGGCACGATACCCCGCCACTACTGGATGATGAGGCGCGTGTTCGAGAGGTTCGGTGCGAAGTTCGCGCTTTTCAGCGACAGGATACACCTGCCAGGCGGACAGCGCCTTTCGGTCAGGCCCGATTTCGGCAACGCCATACCTGTCATATCCGATGGGCCATGGCCGCAGTATCCGACCGACATGATGAGCTGCACGATCGTGATGGCCACGCAGGCCCGCGGGACCGTCCTCTTCTTTGAAAAGATGTTCGAGAGCAGGATGTATTTTGTCGACAGGCTGATCATGATGGGGGCGAACGCGATCGTCTGCGACCCCCACCGCGTAGTCATAACAGGTCCCGCGAAACTGCGCGGAATGGAGATGTCGAGTCCGGACATCCGGGCCGGCATGGCGATGCTGATAGCCGCGCTCTGCGCGAAAGGCTCAAGCACGATCCACAGGGCGGAAGTCATATCGCGGGGCTATGAGAACATAGATGCGAAGATCGCAGCGCTTGGCGGAAAAATCAGGAAGGCGTAGGGGAAAAGATGTCAGAGACCGGTAATTCATGGAACGCCGGCACCCTTGCCGGCATCGGTGGGAAAGATGAAGACTGCCAGCAGGGGTTCTGGCGGTCCGATAAGAGGGTAGATCGGTAATCCGTGGTCGGTGGAACGGCATGGAACGCCGGTACCCTTGCCGGCATCGGTGTGAAAGATGAAGACTGCCAGCAGGGGTGCTGGCGGTCCGATAAGAGGAAGAGGTCGGTAATCCGTGGTCGGTGGAACGGCATGGAACGCCGGCACCCCTGCCGGCATCGGTGGGAAAGATGAAGACTGCCAGCAGGGGTTCTGGCGGTCCGATAAGAGGGTAGATCGGTAATCCGTGGCCGGTGGAACGGCATGGAACGCCGGCACCCTTGCCGGCATCGGTGGGAAAGATGAAGACTGCCAGCAGGGGTTCTGGCGGTCCGATAAGAGGGTAGATCGGTAATCCGTGGTCGGTAGAACGGCATGGAACGCCGGCACCCTTGCCGGCATCGGTGGGAAAGATGAAGACTGCCAGCAGGGGTGCTGGCGGCCTGAAAAGAGGCAGAGGTCGGTAATAAGGAAAAACGTGAAAAAAAACGACATACAGGTATGTGACCCCGACCTGGTGGATGGAAAATACTCCATCAAGGATCTCGTGGACATAGATCATCTCCGCATGGTCTTCGAGAAATTCTCCCAGCTTACCGGATATACGACAGGATTCCTGGCATATCCGTCAATGGAAATCCTCATCGCCACAGGATGGAGGGATGTATGCACGAAATTCCATCGGGCCTGTCCAGCTTCATCCTGTCATTGCAAGGGCAGCAACGTCGAGCTTTTCAAGAATCTCAGGGAATCCCGCCAGCTGAGCATCCAGAGATGCGAGAACGGCATGGTTGACGGCGCCACGCCAATCATCATCAGGGGCAAATGCCTCGCATTCCTCTCCACCGGACAGGCGCTGTTTTCAGAACCTGATCTTGAGCGCTTCAAGAAACAGGCCAGTATCTACGGGATTGACGAGAAGGAATACATAGAGGCCTTGAAGAAAGTTCCGGTAGTTTCAGAAAGCCATTTCCGGAGAACATTGGATTTCCTGTCCGAGATAGCCGTGATACTTGCCGAGCGCGGACTTAAGAACCTGGAGCTGATTGAGAGTCGGACACACTATCACAACCTTGTGGAAGGGACTCCGGATCTCGTGACCAGAGTCGATGTAAATGGATATTTTCTGTTTGTGAACCATGCTGCCCAGGAGATTTATGGGTTGTCGCCGGAATCATGTATTGGCCGTCGGGTATTTGATTTCATACATCCTGAAGACAGGAAGTCGACCGAGGCCGCTTTCAAGGACTGGTTAAAAGGCGGCATGGATGTCTTTACGCATGAAAATCGCATGCTGGGAGCTGATGGCTGCGTGCATTACCTGGCGTGGTCTATCTGTCCCGAGTATGACGAAAAGGGCAAAGTCAGCGGATTTGCCAGCACGGCGAAGGACATCACTGAGCGCAGGTGGATGGAAGAGGCTCTCAGGGCTTCCGAGTTCCGTTATCGCGAGCTCGTAAATCTTGCCGTGGACGGAATACTTGTCGGCTCCCATGAAGGAGTCATCACCGAAGCCAATGAATGCATGTGCATGCTGGCCGGAAAATCCAGGGATGAACTGGTCGGGAAACATATAAGCACGCTTTTCAGTCCAGACGTCTTGAACAAAGCCCCTTTGCGTTTCGACCTCCTGCAAAAGGGGGAAGTCGTAGTGAGCGAGCGCACGATCATCCGTCCGGATTCATCGGCAGTCGTTGTTGAAATGCGCACCAGGATGATGCCTGACGGCAGCTACCAGTCGATATACCGCGACATCACCGGGCGCAATAAGGCGGAAGACGAGATCCGGAGATCAAGGCAGTTCTCCGATTCGGTCATCAACAGCCTGCCCGGCATATTCTATGTTATTGACAGCAATGGAAAATTAATCCGGGTCAATGAGAATTTCTTGAAGGTCTCGCTGTATTCAATGGAAGAGGCGCTGTCCATGCAGGTGCTGGACTTCTTTTCAGCGGATGAGAAAGAGGAAGTGGCTTGCAGGATAAAAGAAGCTTTTGAAAAAGGCGAGGCTTCCGTCGAAGCGGGTTTTTTAAGCAAAGACGGGAAGAAGACGGCATATTATTTCACGGGGTACGGCGCCAGGATCGACAACACCAACCTTATAGTTGGACTGGGCATCGACATCACCGACCGCAAAAAGGCCGAGGCGGACCGCGACAAAATAGAGGAACAGCTACGCCAGTCCCAGAAGATGCAGGCCATAGGGCAGCTTGCAGGCGGAATAGCGCATGACTTCAACAACCAGCTCATGGGCATCATGGGATATGCCGAACTGCTTTACAACCGCCTGGATGATCCCACCCTCAGGAATGATGCTGAAAGCATCCTGCGGTCGGCCCGGAGGGCTTCGGACCTGACAAGGGATCTTCTGGCTTTTTCACGTAAAGGCAAATATCTGAATGTACCGGTAAACATCAACAAGATCATCGAAGAGGTGATTTCGCTTCTTGAGCACAGTATCGACAAGAGGATTGAGATCAGGCGGGTTCTCAATGCGAGCCCGGTGATGATATCCGGAGATCCGAGCCAGATTCAGAATGCGCTCCTCAATCTCGCCATCAACGCAAAGGACGCACTGCCTAGCGGCGGCGAAATCATGTTCACTACTGAAAAAGTGAGTATGGAAGATGCTTTCTTAAGTGCCGAAGAAAGACGCAAGGCCGTAAGGGGCGACTACATGAAAATATGCGTCATCGATGACGGTATCGGAATGGATGATGAAACGAAAGAACATCTTTTTGAACCTTTCTTCACCACCAAGCAGCCGGGCAAAGGGACTGGAATGGGCCTTGCTTCCGTCTACGGGACAATAAAAGTCCATAAGGGAGCAATCCGGGTTGACAGCAACCTTGGAGAAGGTACGGTTTTCTCATTGTTCTTCCCTCTTGTCGGAGACAAGTCTGAACCGGCAGGCAGTGAAACTGTGCAGGCACGGACCATCAGGAAGTCTAAAATTCTCCTGGTGGACGATGATGACGAGGTCCGTACTCTTGTCTCCAATTTCCTTTCTTCTTTCGGCCATGAAGTAGTAACCTGCAGGGACGGCCAGGAAGCCGTCGACCTTTACCGCAGCTCCTGGAAGGATATAGACCTTGTCATCCTCGACATGATGATGCCGCGGATGAACGGCAGGGACGCTTTTTTTGAAATGAAGGCGCTCAACAAGAATGTCAAAGCGCTGCTGATTTCAGGATTCAGCATCGACGGCGAGGCCCAGGGCCTCCTCGACGCCGGAATGAAGGGGTTCATCCAGAAGCCGTTCGGCAGGAAGATTCTCTCGCAGACACTTGGGAATGTACTTTAGCAATTGAGGAAAATGAACGTCGGAAAGCTGCATGGAACGCCGGCACCCCTGCCGGCATCGGTGGGAAAAGGGAAAAGATGAATACTGCCAGCAGGTTGCTGGCGGTCCGGTAAGAGAGCTGCATGGAACGCCGGCACCCCTGCCGGCAACGGTGTGGAAAGGGAAAAGATGAAGACTGCCAGCAGGTTGCTGGCGGTCCGGTAAGAGAGCTGCATGGAACGCCGGCACCCCTGCCGGCAACGGTGTGGAAAGGGAAAAGATGAATACTGCCAGCAGGTTGCTGGCGGTCCGGTAAGAGAGCTGCATGGAACGCCGGCACCCCTGCCGGCATCGGTGTGGAAAGGGAAAAGATGAATACTGCCAGCAGGTCGTAGATCCCGGCCGCGGAGTGCGTCGGGAGGTGCTGGCGGTCCGATAATCGGGGGGAAGTCGAGTTGGAGTTTGGAATTGCTTGTAGTTAACGCATTATTGCGTGTCTCTTCGTTGAAAAGAACACAGCCAATAATGGCTTAACTACGAACGAAGGCGAAGAAGTTTGCAATTTGAAACTTGGATTTTGTGATTTAATAAACAAGGGGGGGGTATGTCGGACACGGTCAAGAAGGTTTCCAGAATCATCAATGCAGTCGTCTTCCTCGTCATCTGCGTAGCTGCGGTCATCCTGTATTACAAAGTCAAGGGCAGCAATTCCAAGACGGAGGATATCAGCAGGATGCAAGGTTATTGTTCAAGCGGGCAGTGGCAGGCGTTCCTCGACGAATACGAGAAGATGTCCGTGAAGTATCCCGAAATAAAAGGCCAGTGCCAGGAGCAGATCTCGACATGCTACCAGGGGTTTGCACAGGAAAAATATACAAAGGCGATCTCCCTGCCTGCCGCCGAAAGGGTAAAGGGCGCAGGTGAACTTTGCGCGCTTTTTGAAAAGGCCGCAGGAATCGACAAGCTGAGCCAGGTTTCCGTCGAGGAATACTGCGACGCGCTCATGGACGCGGGGAATTTCGACAAGGCCGGACAGGTCCTCAAGGATGCCGAGGCAAGACCGGACATCGACGCATCCAAGCTGCTTGTCTACAAGACGCGGCTCCAGAGGAAGAAGTAAGTTTAGAGTTCTAGAGTTCGAAAGTTCTAGAGTTCGAAAGTTGTTAAAAACAAAGAATATATTCTCGCACAGAGGCACAGAGGCACAGAGGCACAGAGGCACAGAGGCACAGAGGCACAGAGGCACAGAGCAAACCCTTCGACAAGCTCAGGGCAGGTCACTCGGTGCTAGACCAAGAGGCGATAGTCAACCCGTTATTGGCTTTTTACTGAGTATTGATGTACAATTATGCAACATTACGGGGATATAAATGATGAGCCTGCGAATTAGGGCAGCCAAAGGATGGCAGCGAAGCGTCAAACCCGCGCTCCTTTAAATTCGAGTTTTGAAATCGGCTCAATATAGTAATCAGGGAACACCGAATGCCACTAAGTTAAGGCGTTAAATTTTAAGACAGCCTAAAGGCTGGACTCCAAACTTTGGAGTTCAAACTTTAGTTTGCAACCTTGACTTAGCGCCATCCAGGGAACTCCTATGTACATCGAATTGATTTTAAATCTGAGCCTTCTGGTGGCCATCAGCGTCATCTCCGGGTTTATTGCCCAGCGGTGGAACAGGGACAATCGGACAGGCGCAATAATCCAGGGAGCCCTTTTTGGCGGTGCAGCGGTCATTGGGATGTTGCACCCTCTTGTCCTAGGGCCCGGGCTGATCTTTGATGGCCGCTCCGTCATGCTGAGCATATGCGCTCTCTTCTTTGGCCCATGGGCCGCAATCATATCCGTCCTGATGACAATAGTATGCCGCATATGGATTGGGGGAGGCGGAATGCCCATGGGCGTTCTGGTAATACTATCCTCGTCCGGGCTTGGACTGCTGGCACATTATCGTTGGAGACCGCAGGAGAATCCGCCGTCGACATGGATGCTCTACATGCTGGGGCTTGCAGTTCACCTTGTAATGCTCGCGTTGACTTTCACGTTGCCGGATGAAACCGCAATGTCTGTCCTGAAAAATATCGGCCTGCCAGTGATTATCCTGTATCCGCTGGCGATGATCCTTGTCGGGAAGATACTTTCTGATCAGGTGTCATCAATACGCTCAATGCAGAAGCTCCAGGCAAGCGAGAGGAAATACAAGGAACTCGTTGAGAATGCCAACAGCATCATTCTCCGTTGGAATTCTTCCGGTAAGATAACCTTCATGAACGAATATGCATTGAACTTCTTCGGTTACTCGCTTGACGAGATCATCGGGCAGGACGTGGTCGGGACGATAGTGCCCCTATCCGACAGCACTGGAAAAGACCTTTCGCAGATCATCCTTGATATTGTCGCCCATCCGGAACGCTACAAGAACAACGAGAACGAGAACATGAGGAAGGATGGTTCCCGGGCATGGGTCACATGGACGAACAAGCCCCTGTTCGATGAAGAGGGGCTCTGCAGCGAAGTGCTCTGCGTGGGCAACGACATGACTGAGCGCAGGCGTGCAGAGGAGGCGGCTAGACAAGGAGATAAGTTCAGCAAGACGCTTATTGACAGTATCCCTGGAACATTCTACATGCTGGACGAGAAGGGGCTATATGTCGGCTGGAATGCTTACCAGCGTGATGAGATCGTCGGCAAGCCTGAGGAATTGATTGCAGGCACCGCTGCGATAGATACAATCCATCCTGATGACAGGGAACTCATCCATAGAAGAATCGGGAACGTGTTGGCAAATGGTGCAATCGAGACTGTTGAAGGCCGGGTTCTCCTGCGGGGCGGCCCGGAATTCAGATGGCTCCTGATGACAGGGCGGCGGCTGATGATCGACGGACATCCGTTCCTGGTGGGCATCGGCATCGACATCACTGAAAGCAAGCTGGCAGAGGAGGCGCTGCACAGGAGCCACGACATGATAGTCAAACTCACCGCACAGGTGCCGGGAGTCGTCTACCAGTATCGTCTGTATGCCGACGGGCGCTCATGCTTCCCTTTCGCAAGCCGGGGCATGGACGACATCTACGAAGTGACGCCTGAAGAGGTTCGGGAGGATGCCACCCCGGTCTTCGGGCGTCTGCATCCTGGCGACCGTGACGGCATTGTTTCTGCAATCCAGGAATCCGCACGTACCCTGCAGCCGTTCCATTATGAGTTCCGCGTAGTCCTGCCGAGGCAAGGCCTGAGATGGAGATTGTCTTCTGCGATGCCGGAGCGGATGGAGGACGGCGGCACGCTATGGTATGGGATCATCTCTGATATCACTGAACGCAAGCTCATAGAGGAGGAAAAAGCCAGGCTCGAATCCCAGCTGCGGCAGGCGCAGAAGATGGAAGCCGTAGGCCAGCTGGCGGGCGGAGTCGCCCACGATTTCAACAACATGCTTTCCGTGATCAACGGTTATTCGGACATGCTGCTCATGGAAATGTCCCAGACAGATCCAAAATATGATCGCGTCAGGGAAATTCACAAGGCCGGACTCCGCTCCGCGGAACTCACCCAGCAGCTCCTTGCATTCGCCCGCAAGCAGACCATAGCTCCAAGGATCCTTGACTTGAACGACACCATTGCAGGCATGCTCAAGATGCTGCAGCGGCTCATCGGTGAAAACATTGAACTGCTGTGGAAACCCCATGCCAATATCTGGAAAGTGAAAATGGATCCATCCCAGATCAACCAGATCCTGGCAAACCTGCTCGTCAACGCACGCGATGCCATCTCCGGTGCCGGCATGATAGAAATTGAGACCGGCAAGGCGGATCTGGACAAGGCTTTCTGCGAGTCGCATCCTGATTTCGTTCCAGGAAAATATGCCGTGCTTGAAGTCAGTGACAACGGCTGCGGGATGGGCAAGGAGACGATCGATCACATTTTTGAACCTTTCTTCACGACCAAGAAAATTGGAGAGGGTACCGGTCTCGGGCTCGCAACCATCTTCGGCATAGTGAAGCAGAACAACGGATTCATCAATGTCTACAGCGAACCCGGAAAGGGCACGGCATTCAAAATCTATCTGCCACGGCATGAACAGGAGAATGGGAATGCAGGGAATGACAAGGAACTTGAACCAGTGAAAATGTTTACCGGGATTGAAACTGTCCTGCTTGTCGAGGACGAAAAAGCCCTGCTTCAATTCGCAGGAAGACTGCTCGAAAGGCTGGGATATACCGTGCTGCCTGCCGAGAGTCCGCTGCAGGCCATGAGGATTGCCGCGGAACACAAGGGGGATATCCATCTTCTGATGACCGATGTGGTAATGCCTGGAATGAGCGGACGCGATCTCAAAGAGAAAATCAGCCTGATCCGCCCCGGCATCAGATGCCTGTTCATGTCGGGATATACTGCTGATATCATCGCGCATGATGGCATTCTGGAAGAAGGCGTCCATTTCCTTGAGAAGCCGTTCACTGCCGAGGAACTGTCTGCAAAACTCCGGGAGGCGCTGTCGTAGGGGTAGCTCGGGCATTCCTGCCCGAGGCAGGTGAACGGTAATCTGTAATCAGTGGCCGGAAAGCAGCATGGTACGCCGCCACCCTTGGCGGCATCTGCGGAGAAGTGGAAAAGATAAAGACTGCCAGCAGGTCGTAGATCCCGGCCGCGGAGTGCGTCGGGAGGTGCTGGCGTTCCGGAATTCATGGACCGCCGCCACCCTTGGCGGCATCTGCGGAGAAGTGGAAAAGATAAAGACTGCCAGCAGAGGTGCTGGCGGTCCGGCAAGACGGTACGCCGCCAACTTGGCGGCATCTGCGGAGAAGTGGAAAAGATAAAGACATGCCAGCAGGGGTTCTGGCGTTCCGGAATTCATGGACCGCCGCCAACTTGGCGGCAGTATTGAAAGACATGCCAGCAGGGGTGCTGGCGTTCCGGAATTCATGGACCGCCGCCAACTTGGCGGCAGTATTGAAATACATGCCAGCAGAGGTGCTGGCGTTCCGGAATTCATGGACCGCCACCAACTTGGCGGCAGTATTGAAATACATGCCAGCAGGGGTTCTGGCGTTCCGGAATTCATGGACCGCCGCCACCCTTGGCGGCAGTATTGAAATACATGCCAGCAGGGGTGCTGGCGTTCCGGAATTCATGGACCGCCGCCAACTTGGCGGCAGTATTGAAATACATGCCAGCAGGGGGTGCCGGCACCGGTGGCGATTCAACGCAAATTGCAGGCGGGATGCCTTACGGAATAAAAAGCTGATTCAGCCTCAACGCGGTTGATAATTCATAGCCAGGAGGTTAGATTGCCCGTGCCATGAAGGTAGGAGCAAACTCAACCGAAGGATCAGGAAAATGTCTTCCGGAAAAAAAACAAAATCTAAAAAAAAATCTGTTTCCAATTCCAGAACAGCGGGTGTCCGCAAACCAGCTGAAAAATCCACTGAAAACTTTCCCATCGTAGGTATCGGCGCATCTGCGGGCGGACTGGCGGCATTCGAGGCCTTCTTCTCAGGCATGCCTTCCGACATACCTTCGAGCATGGCTTTCGTGCTGGTGCAGCACCTGGCCCCGGACCACAAGAGCATACTCGCCGACATCATCCAGCGCTATACACGCATGCAGGTCTTCGAAGTCGAGGACGGCATTAAGGTAAAGCCCAACTGCGCATACATCATTCCCCCGAACCGCGACATGGCCTTCCTGAACGGAACGCTACAGCTGATGGAGCCTTCCGCTCCCCGGGGACTGCGCATGCCAATCGATTTCTTCTTCCGCTCGCTTGCCCAGGACCAGCACGAGCATGCCATCTGCATCGTGCTTTCCGGCACTGGCAGCGACGGCACCTTGGGCTTAAGGGCCATCAAGGGAGAGGGAGGCATGGCCATGGTTCAGTCCCCGGCCACCACCGAGTATGACGGCATGCCGCAGAGCGCAATCGCCACCGGGCTGGTGGATTATGAGCTTCCTCCGGCAAAGATGGCAGCCCAGCTCACAGCCTATGTTTCCCATGTCTTCGCCAAGCCTCAAAAGTTAGCTGCTGATCCGGCACTCAAGTCAGAGAACGCCCTGAAGAAGATTTCAATCCTTCTGCGCGCACAGACCGGACATGATTTTTCCCAGTACAAGAAGAACACGCTCTACCGGCGCATCGAACGGCGCATGGCGGTCCAGCAGATCGAAAAGATCGACTCGTACGTCAAATACCTTCAGGAGAATCAGGCAGAGGTGGATGCGCTTTTCCGCGACCTTCTGATCGGCGTGACAAACTTTTTCCGCGATCCCGAGGCGTTCAGGGTGATAGAAGAACAGATCATCCCAAAGCTCTTTGCCGGCAGGAATAAGGACGATGTGATCCGCGTCTGGTCGCCGGGATGCTCCACCGGCGAGGAACCCTATTCCCTGGCCATCCTGCTCGCAGAACAACAGGAGTCTATGAAACAAAGTTTCAAGGTCCAGGTCTTCGCCACCGACATTGACAGCCAGGCAATTGCCACAGCCCGCACCGGCCTCTATCCTGCGAGTATCGCAAACGACATCTCGCCTGAGAGACTGGCGCGCTTTTTCACGGCTGAATCAGATGGCACCGCCTACCGCATCCATAAGGGCATACGCGACATGCTGGTCTTTTCCGAGCAGGACGTGATCAAGGATCCGCCATTCTCCAAACTCGATCTGATCAGCTGCCGCAATCTCCTTATCTATATGGGAATGGAATTGCAGGAAAAGCTTATACCCCTTTTCCACTACGTGCTTAACCCGGGCAGATTCCTTTTCCTCGGCACTTCCGAGACCATCGGCGAGTTCGGCGATCTCTTCGACCCTCTCGACCGCAGGTTGAAGATTTATAGGCGCAAGGAGGATATCCACAGCGTACACAGGGCAGTTGCTGGCCGTTTCCTGCCGCCCATGTCGGCGATAGACATTGCACTGCCTATGGCAACCGCCAAGACGGCCAACCCCGCGAAGCTTCTTCTGCGCGAACTGACCGAGCAGGCCCTCCTGCAGCAGGCCGCTCCGTCAGCCGCGCTTGTCAACAGCCATGGCGACATCCTTTATCTCCACGGCCGGACTGGCATGTATCTCGAACCAGCTCCGGGCGAGGTCGGAATCAGCAACATCCTGAAGATGGCGCGCGAAGGCCTGCGCCTCGAACTGACCACGGCCCTGCACAAGGCAGTTGCATTGAAGGAAATTGTCCGCCATGCTGGCCTGCGTGTGAAAACCAACGGCCACTTTACATTTGTCAACCTGAGCGTCCGCCCGGTAACTGCAATACCCGCTGCCATGAAAAAGGAGGTAAATGAAGCGGTCCCGGAAACACCCCTGTATCTGGTCATCCTGGAGGATGCGCCTTCTGAGCAGATGGGCATGTCGGAGCCGTCATCGAACGGAGATCATCTCTCCGGCTCCGATGAACGCGTTACCGCGCTCATGCAGGACCTCCGCGCCAAGGAGGAATACCTCCAGACCGCCAATGAGGAACTGGAGACTTCAAACGAGGAGCTCAAATCCTCGAACGAGGAGATGCAGTCGGTCAACGAGGAATTGCAGTCCACCAATGAGGAGCTGGAGACTTCCAAGGAGGAACTCCAGTCGCTCAACGAGGAGCTGTCCACGGTCAACAACGAGCTGCAGACCAAGATGACGGACCTGTCAAGGGTCAACAACGACATGAACAACCTGCTGGCAGGCACCGGCATCGCCACCGTCTTTGTGGATATCCATCTGCGTATCCTGCGCTTCACTCCCGCCGCCACCCAGATCATCAACCTGATCCACGGCGATATCGGACGGCCCGTAGGGCACATCCTCTCCAATCTGGTCGGATACAACAACCTGGTACCGGACACCAAGGCAGTGCTGGACAGGCTGATCCCAAAAGAGATGGAGGTGCAGACTACGGCGGGCTCATGGTACACGATGCGCATACTTCCCTACCGCACGATGGACAATGTCATCGAGGGTGCGGTGATCAACTTCGTGGATATCACCGAGATGAAGAAGGTTCAGGAACGTCTTAATAAATCCGAGTCCCTCCTGCGTCTTGCCGTAGTGGTGCGCGATGCATACGATGCAATTACGGTCCAGGATCTGGACGGCCGGATACTGGCCTGGAATCCCAGCGCCGAGAAGTTATATGGATGGACCGAAGCCGAAGCCTTGAAGATGAACATCCGCGACATGGTTCCCGAGAAACTGCGCAAAGAATCTTTAGCCGTTGTGAAGCAACTGGTGAAGTCTGAGATTACGGAGCCATATCGCACACAGCGGATCACCAGGGACGGCCGGACAGTTGATGTGCTGCTGACAGCGAGCGCCCTGCTGGATAATGCCGGAAATACATATGCGATCGCCACGACGGAGCGGGAAGATGGGGAAAGTGCGAAAGTGCGAAAGTTCTAGAGTGCGAAAGTGCTATGGATCGCCGGCACCCTTGCCGGCAGAATTGAATACATGGACCGCCGGCACCCTTGCCGGCAGAATCGAATACATGGACCGCCGGCACCCTTGCCGGCAGAATTGAATACATGGACCGCCGGCACCCTTGCCGGCAGAATCGAAATACATGCCAGCAAGTTGCTGGCGTTCCGAGGGGGGGCATAGAATATGAATGAATGGTCAAGCAGAGGATACTTGCCACACCGTGACAAGCCGGGGCTGGTTCAACATATCACTTTTCACCTTGCTGATTCCATTCCTCAAAAATCCCGGGACCGACTTGAGTTGGACATGCAAATTCTTGAGAGTGAACTCTTGAAGGAGAATGCCGATGATCAAACACGCAGACATCGCCTCGCGGTTGAAAAGCTGAAACATATACATGAATTGCTGGATGCCGGACATGGAGAGTGCCATCTGCGAAATCCGCATTGCGCGGAAATAGTCCAGGATACCTTGCTTAAATTCAATGGTGACCGTTATAACTTGAAGACTTGGTGTATAATGCCCAACCATGTGCATGTCCTGATAGGATGCGATGGTGTTTCAGAATCCAAGATAGTCCATAGCTGGAAGTCCTACACCGCTCTGAAGATCAACCGTGAACTTAAACGTGATGGACGGTTCTGGCATCGTGAGTATTTTGATCGGTTTGTGCGGGATAAAAAACATCTTGAACGTGTGATAGAATATATAGAGATGAATCCCGTCAAGGGTAGGCTTGTCCATAAAAAGGAAGATTGGATATTTGGTGGCACGCTCGGAATGCCGCATGTAACGCCGGCGCCCTTGCCTGCAACGAATTGAAATACATGCCAGCAGGTGGGACCGCCGCCAACCTGGCGGCAGAATTGAATACATGCCAGCAGGGGTGCTGGCGATCCGGAATTCATGGACCGCCGCCAACCTGGCGGCAGAATTGAATGCATGCCAGCAGGGGTGCTGGCGTTCCGGAATTCATGGGCCGCCGCCAACCTGGCGGCAGAATTGAATGCATGCCAGCAGGGGTGCTGGCGATCCGGAATTCATGGACCGCCGCCAACCTGGCGGCAGAATTGAATGCATGCCAGCAGGGGTGCTGGCGATCCGGAATTCATGGACCGCCGCCAACCTGGCGGCAGAATTGAATGCATGCCAGCAGGGGTGCTGGCGATCCGGA